>Ga0209164_1000179_pt1 | contig 200754 bp, 178 predicted proteins | sample MTBNYHSulfiMetaG_FD_187458 | JGI IMG/M metagenome (GOLD analysis project Ga0209164, IMG submission 187458) | Enrichment culture microbial communities from rom New York Harbor, USA that are MTBE-degrading - MTBE-NYH (New York Harbor Sulfidogenic)... | ecosystem: Environmental > Aquatic > Marine...
GGGGTCACGGGCCGGGGCGGCCCGCCGCTCCCGTCCAATCGGTCTGGCCTCCCGCCGGATGGAACGGGTAGCGTGTCACCTGGATTATGCGGGATTTTCTAATTGAAAATGTCCGTAATGTCCGATAAAATTATTTCTTAATTGCATAAAGTTAATTCAAGGTGGACAGAGATAAAAGAGACTGATCCAGATTCATAGGGGAAGACGATTGTGTTTATGTACAGAAACTCAATATCATCCTTTCCTAAGAGTTTTCGCTTTCTCCATTTACAATCAAAGGATTATGCTGATTTTGGTGCAGGGGTGTTATATTGAAATCCCTGGGCTAATAGGTGTTATGGAGAAACCATATAATCTTTGTTCGGCATTCTGAACGAAGGGAGATCCGGCGCAAAATGACAAAGATGACAACCCTGAAAGACGAAATTCGGCTGATCTCACGCAAGGGCGAGGATGGCTTCACCCTTCGGGAGAGCGAGTACTTCGATCTGGAGAGGCATATCAAGGGCATGGAAGAAAGCGACACTTCATTCTGGAGCGGCCTCCAGTGGAGCTTTGCGGGCGGCTTCTTTACGGCGCTAACCGCCACCGGAGGGTATCACCTTTTTGACACGTCAGCGAATGGAACCGCCCTCGCAGTGGGCTACGTCGTCGCGTCTGCGCTCTTTGTCATGTCGCTCATGTTGGGTCTTCGGCAGCGGGGGCAAACACCATCATTCACCCACCACAAGCAAGAGGCACTCATAATCTTAAAGCGTGTTTCAGCTGAGAAGTGGAGAGAGGCAGACTTTGGTGCTTTGCCCGAGGGGCAAGAAACGGATGAACGACATCTGCCCGCAGTTGACATCAATCTCTTTACAGACCTCAGAAACACCAAGGACAAACTAGGATAGGAGGATTAACAATGGAAGTCATGGATAGCTACACCGCTTGCGTTGCGATTTTTCACCTGAGACATGATTTCTGCCTGGGATTGACGACGCCGACAGCGGAGGAGATCCAGATGGTCAAAGGGCAGATGCAGTTCAAGACAGCCGAAACGGACAAGGATGACGACTTCCTCGCGAAAGGAGGGCGAATCGGCACTACGGGCGTCCTCAAGACAGTGAAAATCGCTCCCAGTGAGAATAAGGCTAGCATTGCCGCTATGAGCGCCACCACGGATCAGTGCTTTGATGCACTGTATCGAGCATTCGAGATCCTCTACTCAAGGGCGAAATCCGAAGTCGAAAAGGGACTGGAATATGTCGACTATGAGACAATAACCAGGTTGAAGCTCTCCGCTCCCCTGTACGGCATTTTCAGCGATACAATGAAGGAGCAAATAGCCCAATGGAAGGACTTGAGTTCCGGAATGCTGTTGAATGTGGTGGCAGAGGGGGCCTCGTGGAAACAGAAGAGCACCGGCGTACTGGATCTGTCCGCAAGCATGTACGAACTACTCTACGATGGTCAGCAAAACGCTTTGGTCATGCCGTCGACCATAGAGTTCACCATCTCGATACCGACAAACTACCATAGGCTATCGCATTACAAGGTGGCATTCGTTGCCCAGAGTATCGAAGATTTTCAGGAAAACATCTACTTTGCCAAGTCGGAGTTTCCATATAGTAGTCATATCTCAATTGTTCAGAAGATTGCTGGAGAAGGCTAACAATGCCCTACACACAGATGGGGATTCCGCTGCTCTCCATCTCCGCCGCTGAGGACCACGTTAGGCGCACTGGAGATGACACGATGCATGGTAAACTTGTCACGGCGGCAGTGCTCGGCTCGATTTGTATTGGTAGCCTGCTGTTCGCGAGCCCGGCCGCCGCGCAGTGGACTCTCTACTAAGAGACCACTATCAATGGTACCATCAGTGGTTCCCTCAGGAAGGGACATATCTTCAAGACGCGATCGAGCCACATCTGCGAGGTTACAGACTATGTCTATTCGTACGAGTACGAATACCTAGCCTTCCTGATCTGCCCCCGAAAACGGTACCAGTTGATGTGTTAGGATTATGTATTCCTAAATAATGTAGCTATATGGATGGTAATGAGATCCTGGAAGCGGCCGATCTGCTCATGGCGGCCAACATCCTTGCGGGGAATGTGTAATTCGCTCCCTGAATTGTGAGATGTGATCTTAATCCTTTCGCCAAGATCTTCTTCGAACGAACCTTAGCCCGTCCAATCGGTCTGGCCTCCCGCCGGATGGAACGGGTAGCGTGTCACCTGGATTATGCGGGATTTTTCTGTTGAAAATGTCCGTAATGTCCGATAGATTTAGGCTGTACTGAAAAAGCTAAGAAATTGCACTCATTTTTCAGGTGGGAGGATTCTGTTGGCCTGGAATTGGCGTGGTCATTTGTACCAACAGTTCCTTGTGGTGTTTTCATTTTACAACAGATAAATATACTGGATTCAATTGAAAGCGTTTGATTACACGCTGGGCAGTAACTTTAATAAATATGCCAAGAATCGGAGATTTCTCATGAAAAGACAGCCGTTCATCTCGTCTGTTGTGTTGATTGGCCTGATATCTTTATTTTTTGGGTTATCCTTCGCTGACATCCCGCCGGGGTATTACGACAGCGTGGATACATCCTCGGCCGCGGCCTTGCGACTGAGCCTGCATCTCATCATCGATGACCACGTAAAATTTCCTTACACCGCTGATACTACCGACACCTGGGACATCCTGGAGCTGGCCGATGAGGATCCTCTAGATTCGGCGTACATTCTCGATGTGTACAAAAACGCAAGTTACATCAAATTCGGTACGGGGAATGACTACTACAACCGCGAGCACAGCTGGCCCAAGTCCTTTGGTTTCCCTGACGATACCGTCGACAACTACCCCTATACAGACTGCCACCAACTGTTTCTGTCGGACAGCGGTTACAACAGCGCCCGGGGCAACCGGGTGTTCGCCTCCTGTCTGTCCGGCTGCACCGAATACCCGACCCTCTTCTACAACGGGGTTGGCGGTGGCGGCGGTGATGAGTCCAACTGGGGCACCGGAACCGGCAACACCGGCTCCTGGGAGACCTGGATCGACCGCCGGGGCGACGTGGCCCGGGCACTGCTCTACATGGATGTTCGCTACGAGGGCGGCACCCATGGAGTGACAGGTTATTCTGAGCCGGATCTGATTCTCACCGACAATCGCGACCTGATGGTCACCCCCGGGTTCAACGACACCGTAGGCTATATGGGCTTGCTCTCGGTGCTGCTCCAATGGAACGAGGATGATCCCGTGGACGCCAAGGAACAGGCCCGCAATGATGTGGTCTATTCCTTCCAGGGCAACCGCAATCCCTTCATCGATCATCCGGAGTGGGTCACCATGCTGTTCGGCAGCCCGCCCGATAATTACCCGGTCATCGCCAACATGCTCATCTCGCCGGTGGTGCCGACCACGTCGGAGACGTTGACGGTCTCGGCCGACGTCACCGACGATGGCTCCCTGACGGCGGTGGATCTGTACTACGCCGTTGACGGCACGCCCCAGACCCCCATCTCCATGACCCTTTCCCGGGCGGCCTATTCCGCCGAGATTCCGGCCCAGGCCAATGGCGCCCTGGTGGAGTTCTACATCAGCGCCACCGATGACGCGGCCCAGACCACGGAATCCCCGGTGGAGGGAGTCTATTGGGGCTCCTCCACCATTGATCTGGTGCAGGCCGGACTTGACACCAACGGAGAATTGACCAACGTGGGCTATTACATCCGCTTGCAGGGTGTTATCACCGCCGAACCGGGGATCTTCTCGTCCACCAATACCGAGGTCTATATCGAGGATGCCACCGGTGGCATCAACCTGTACAAATCCGGGCAGACCGGCATCGCCGGCGATCGGGGTGACCTGGTGGAAGTGGTCGGCGCCATCAGCCAGTACAACGGCCTGGCCGAGATCGATATGGCATCCGATGGCGCGTCCTTCACCAATCTGGGCCCGTCCACGCCGGCGACACCCTCCCTGATCACCCTGGCCGATGTGGGCGAAGCGTACGAAGGGATGCTGGTCACCGTCGAAAACCTGACCCTGGTTTCCGGCTCCATTCCGGCCAGCGGCAGCGGCAACCTGGAGGTCTCCGACGCCAGCAGCCGGGCCAGCGGCACGATCCGCATCGACGGCGATACCGACATCCCCGGCGCCAACGATCCCAGCGGCACCTTTGCCGTCACGGGAATTCTGTCGCAATATGACACCAGCTCGCCCTATGACACGGGCTACCAGATCCTGCCCCGGGAGCGGACTGATTTTGATCCGCCCCTGACTGGTGGCACACCGCCCCCGGCCAGCCTCATCATCAACGAGTTCCTGGCCGATCCGCCGCCCGATATAACGGGTGACGCCAACGGCGACGGCGTCCGCGAGGGTTCCCAGGATGAATTCATCGAGCTCATCAATGTCTCCTCCGACTATATCCACCTTGACGGATGGCGCATCGAAGACGGCTACGGCATCCGTCACCAGTTTGAATACGGATACCTGGTGCCGCCGGGCGAGGCCGTGGTGGTCTTCGGCGGTGGCACGCCCACCGGGAGCTTCGGCAACTGCACCGAGCTGGGCCTGGTCTTCACCGCCTCCGACGGCCTGCTCGGTCTCAACAACAGCGGGGATACCATCAGCCTGTATGATCCGGCCGGCAACCTGGTCGACACGTATACCTACGGCTCCGAGGCGGATCACGACCAGAGCCTGAACCTGGATCCGGACATCACCGGCGCCACCTTCGCCCAGCACAGCACCATCGCCGGCAGCGGTGGCGCGGCCTATTCCGTGGGCACCCGGGTGGATGGCAGCCTGTTTGTCGATGCCCCGACCCTGTTGCTCACCGAGGTGTTCTATGACCATTCCTCGGGCGATGACGGCTTCGAGTGGGTGGAGCTTTACAACAATTCCGCCGAGTCCATCGATCTGAGCAGTTACTCGCTGGGCAACGGCGGCACCGATTACACGTATTCCAAGGTTCAACTTACCGGCACCATCGCCCCCTACTCCACCTTCGTAGTGGGCGGGCCAACGGCCGACAGCGAAAACGGGAATCCGGTCTTCGACCAGGTCGTCAATTTTGACCCGGATTTCCAAAACTCCGGCACGGCCGGTGACGGGGTGGCCCTCTTTGACGTGCCGGCCTCTTCCGTCACCGGGGCGACCGTCCCCATCGACGCCGTGATTTACGGCCCCAACAACAGCAACGGCCTCATGGATTCGAGCGGCACGGCTCCCGTGAATGCCCACGTGGGGGACGCCGACGCCGGGGAAACCATCGAGCGGATCAGCCTCGATCCGGTGTGGCGCATCAGCGCCACCCCGGCCCCCAACCAGTTCGGCGAGGGATTCCCATATGACAAGGGTGACACCAACTTTGATGGTGTGACTGGAGCCGTCGATCTGGTCGCCTTGATCAACCTCCTGAACGGCAACATCACCGGCAACCTGTTCCTGGACTATGTGGCCGATCTGGATGGCAATGGAGTTGTGGAAGCGTCCGATCTGCTCATGGCGGCCAACATGCTGGCTGGAAATCTGTAACTTGTTGCCGGAGGTATCAATGAGCTCTAAATTTATGAGCTAATTCTGTCTCGGAAGGACTATAGTTGCCTTATAGTATTGAATGCTAGCCCCTGGGAGGCGCGACATGGTTAGACGAAGCATGGCTGCAATTCTAGTGGTGCTGATCGCTCTTGGCGGGCAGGTGCAGGGCCAAACGCTCGATGATCTCATACCTAGGGAGAAGTGGAAGACATGCGGGATCGAGAAGCTCACAGATCCAGAACGTGCGGAGCTCCGTATTGAGATCATCGAGCTCCTCCAGCGCTACCATGCATCGCTAAGAGACGGCCTTGCAGTTATCGCTCCGTCCCTTTCAACCTCAATGAAGGCGCGAGAGATTCTTGCGCAACTGGGGAAGACGGAGGTTCCGCTCCGAGACGCAGAAGCGATCTTAGTCATTGTTCGCAGCTCCTGGTCAAATCCACTGCAGTCTTGGTACGAATCAGTTGGCGAGCTTAGAAGGCATGCTGAAGGCCAGAGGAACCTCTTCGGGCCTGAGTATCATGTCTACATTTACTCAATGGATGACGATCTGCATGTAACGAAGGTTTCACACAATTCGTTCAAGGCAGATTGACGTCGGCAGGTAAGTCGCTGGACTCCAATAACCCGATGGGCAGAGTGCCCTGGGCTTGCCCGTGGGTATCTATCTGGATGAACGGTTAGCCTGTCACCTGGATTATGCGGGATTTTTTCAGTGGAAAATGTCCGTAATGTCCGATAGAATTTAGTAAAAGAAGAAAGATTTTCGAGGTGACTGAGCGTATATAAAACAGCTACAGTTTCTGAGGGAAGACGATGTTGTTTTATACAGAAACCACATATCAAACTTTCCTATGTATTGATTTCACCTTAACCATTTACAATCAAAAGGATTATGTTGATTTTTGTGAAGGGGTGTTATATTGCAATCCCAAGGCCAAAAGGTGTTATGGAGAAAGCATATAATCATTGTTGGGCGGGTCTGGAGCATCTTGACATGAGTCGTCCTCGGCAGCACCGACGCGGAGAGCGAGATGGCTGAGCCGTACACGATCCGGGTGTTTGTTCCCGACGGAGATCCCGAAGGCGTCAAGATTGTCGAACTCTTGAATTGGACTGGTGTGGGAATCGCTCTTCCGCGTTCGGCATGGCCGAAGGTGCGCGACCGCTCCGAGTTCAAGAGGTCGGGCGTCTACATTCTCACCGGTTCGGCCGAAGGTACCGACGACGATCTTCCGACGATCTACGTCGGTCAAGGTGACGAGATCGGCGCGCGGATCGAGTCCCATTTCATGAAAAAAGACTTTTGGGACTGGGCCTACGCCTTTGTCTCGAACGCGAATGCCCTGAATCGCGCTCACATCACTTGGTTAGAGCACGCGCTGCTTCAACGAGCGCAGAAGGCCGAACGATCCCACCTCGATAACGCGAACCAACCACGCGAGCCGGGCCTGTCGGAGTCTGAGCGCGCCGACACGATGGGCTTCTTGCGCGAGATGCTCCGGATTCTCCCGCTTCTCGGGGTTCGTGTCTTCGAGAAGCCCAGTCCGGTTGCAACGCCCGGCGCGGCGTCGCCCACGCGCCCGAGTGACGCAGGGAGATCCGACGAGCGAGACACGGTCGTTGTCCCAGCGCAGGAGGACGGATTCAGGAAGGTATTCTTGGGCGAGAACTGCTGGTACTCCATTCGCATCGGTGGGGGAATGCTCCCGAAGATCAAGTACATCGCGGCTTATCAAACCGCCCCGGTCTCCGCGATCACCCACCATGCTCGCGTCGAGCGAATCGAACCCTACGGCGATGAAGGCAAGTACCGGCTTGTATTTGCGGAGCCCGCCAAGCCTCTTCCGAGACCGATTCCCTTTGCCGATGCGCCACAAGGGTCAATGCAGGGCCCGCGGTACACGAGTCTTGCGAGATTGCAGTCGGCTAAACGGGTCTTTGATCTGTTCCCCCAATCGAAGGAGCAGGAAGGTGAGTAATCGCGGTGTGGCGCCGAGCGGAGACCGACCGCCCAACAACAGCATGCAGCGTCTGGCGCCACGAGCCGCTGCTGATGCTGAGCGCTGGGTGGTTCTATATGTCCTATAGAGTTGCAGAAAGGGAAGTAATCGGCCCATGCAACACACCCTCTATTTCAAGGTAGTTTATTATGTCGGATGAGAACAACTCCGTTTCTAAAGATCCAGATTTTTCACAATATTTTGATCTTTTTGATCAGTTGTTTGGGACAGGCACTTCCCAAACTCTGTTATCCAGTATAGAACAAAACTTTGGTCAATTACTAACATCGCCACAGGCCTTTTTAGAAGATCTCCAGAGGATGCTGGGTGAGAAACTTATTAACTCCCCATTGGATTTGAATGTACTTGCAAATTGCATCCCTCTTTTGATGTCTTTACGTAAGAATTCGCTATCGGAGCGACAAAAACGTATCGATAATAATGAATCTGCGAAGGCTCTGCTGGATTTTTTAAATGGTTCTATCCAAATTCTTGGCGTCGAGAACGTAGCATCTTATCTACCTCAAGCAGATCATATGTCCGTAACTAAATTGCTAGCGCGAAACCTCGGGCCAATAATCTCCGATCTAATTACTGAAGCAGAAAAATTTGAACAGAGAGCACGGTTTGAAGAATGGACAAAAGCTATTTCCGGACACCTGTATAATTTAGCCGAATCAGAATATAAGCAACAGTTGGTGGCCGTATTAAAAATATCAAGGCTGCGACTTCAGAGGTCGACAGATATTCCAAATGAATTGGGATCTGTGATGGGGCAGTGCCGAGATTTGTGGAAGAATCACTTTCCGCAGTTGCTACTTTTATTGCTAGATGAAATTCGGGTGATTAGAAATTCAGAGGCTCATCTTCATACCCAGTTAGATTTATCTAATCTGACTGTTACTTATTTCAATTATCCCAAAAAGGGAAAACCTGAACAGCTTGGTCCCCTTGATGTTAAACAACTTCAAGATATGGTAGAACTGTTTGCAAAATTGTATATGCTGATAAGTGATGCTTTTTTTGTTGTTTCTTTCTCTTGATGCGTTTTATTCTTGTCGAAACTCTCCGGATATTAATTTTGTCAGATGGAAATTTGGCCAATGCCCACTATCTATTCCTTTAAAAAATTTTGGATTATTCGGGGGATCTGAAAGTTTCTACCCATCTTACGTCCTGGCAAATAGCCACTCTGAACCCAACGTCTAACAGTCCGTTCGGATACACTAAGTTGTTTTGCTACCTGAGTCGTAGATAATGGCCTTCGCCACAGCTCCCGCGGATCCACATCCTCCAGATCATCCCAGGTGACAATGGGCTCCCGGCAAATGGTCATGATCATTCCTCCGGTGTTGTCGTTTCCGGTCCGGTCTCTGAGCCCACCACTTTCTGGAGTAGCGGGAACAGCAGATCCCGGCGCAGCTTGGCCTCTAGGGCCATCTCCCGCCGCCAGCAGTCGAGGCCGGCGGCCCAGCCCATCTGCCGGCCCAGCCACAGGCCCAGCAGAAAAGGCCCGGCCATGAGGCCGAAGAGCTTGAGCCACTCCAGCCAGGCGTTCATCGGGCCACCTCCCCGGCCGCCGGGCGCCGGCGGGCGTTGCGCATCCGCAGCAGGGCGGCCTTGATGGGCGTGACCTTGTCGGCCGGGATCCAGCGCACGTCGCCGATGCCGAAGCGCTGCTGCAGGAAGTTCCGGAAGGCGGCGTCAGTGGGCTCCCGCGCCGCCTCCCGCCAGATGGCCTCCAGCATCCGCAACTGGCGCGGCGCGGCCATGTCGCCCCGCCGGCCGGCCAGGTCATGGAATCGGCCTTTTCGATTTTCGGTTTTGGCCTGGTTGTACTTCGGTTTGAAGCCTTTCTCCTCGAGATAGCGCAGCACCAGGGCCAATTCGTTTTCGTCCATTTTCGCTATGGAGCGCTTGCGGGTGAGGTCGTGGAGGATCTGCCGGTAGAGCTCGTCATCCAGCCCCAGCTCCTTCTTGGCGATGTGGATCAGCGCCTTGTAATTGCGGGCCATGGCTCACTCCTCCCCGCCGAGCTGGTAGGCGAACACCCGCTCCCCCACCTGGCGGCAGGTGACGGGGATGCCGTTGGCCCGCAGCTCGGCCACGCACGAATTCACGGCGCACACCCGCGCCTGGATGATGATCTCCCAGGTGGTGTGGGCCCGGCCGTCGCTGAGCAGCTTCAGCACCCGCTGCAGCCGCGGGCTCCTGGCCAGGCGGGCGCGGTGGATGGTTCCCATGGCAGCCTCCTTCAATGTTTCGCTCCGGATTCGGGTGCCGGATCCGCTCTCAGGATCACCACCAGCTCGGCCACATCCCGAAACTGGATGATCTCCGGCTCGCGGCTCATCCGGTCGTTGCTCATCACGCAGCCGGAGCCGCAGGGGTAGAGCACGAGCGCGGCATATTTGCCCGTCCGGGAAAAGTAGTCATAGAGCAGGGCGCGGATTTTTTCGATGGTCATAATCTCTCACCTCTGATCTGTGTGGATCCGATGGATCCGTGTCGATCCGTGTGCAATCATCTCTTCGGCTCGGCTCGTCAGTCCGCGGACGCCACCTCGCGGAGACCGCCGCCGGCGGTGCCATCCCGCCGGCGGCCGGTTTCGCCTTAAGCAACGGAGGATCGGTTTTGCTTATGAGGCGTATGCTCGGCCACGTCGGCCCGCTTGGTCTCGTACCAGAAATCGTCGCTCACCTTGAGGGAAGCGTCCACCAGGGCCAGCTTCTCGGGCGACCAGGTCTTGAGCTCCTCCCGGTCCACCGTCTTCTTGATGCGGATGGCCGCGTCGAGCCCCAGTTCCTCCAGCTTCTCCAGGGTGCTTTTCTTCACCTGGACCTTGCTGCTCTTGCGGAAGCCCAGCACGCCGTGGTTCAGTTCCAGGCTCTTGCGCCCCCGGGGCAGGATCTCCTCCCGGTTCAGCACGGCGAAGGCCTCCACGGCCGCTTCCAGGTTGGCCACCCGGTTCTTCAACGGCTCGATCTCCTCGGCCGCCACCTGGGTGATGTTGCGGATCTCCATGTCGGCCGCGGCGCCGATGGCCTCCATCTGCAGCTCCAGGGTGGCGATCTCCAGCAGGGCCTGGTCCACTTCCTGGGTGTTGCGGAACACGTTCAGGTAGTCGGGTTTTTTGCGTCGGTTCTTGTTCATCACGCCACCTCCAGCATCAGCACCCGCTGGCGCAGGTTCTGCAGGTCACGCTCCAGCAGGTCGATGCCCAGCAGCACCCGGTTGCGCTGCTCGGTGTCGCCGGCGCGCACCAGCTCCTCCAGGGCGTCGGTGCGGCTCAGCATGTCCTCGATCTGCGAGACCATGATTTTCTTCTGGTTGTCCAGGTGCCCGCCGCGGCGGACCACTTCCGCTGCCGCCAGCACCGAGGCTTGTGTCATTCCGTTGCCCATATCGTCCTCCTTCATAGGTTTAAATTCCGTTTAAATGGACCGGTTCTCGCACCCCGGGCAGGTCACGTAGAGCCGCAGGGTCACCGGGTTGCCCGTGGCCTTCTTGCCGTAGCGCTTGGCCGCCCGGCAATGCTGCCGGCATTGCACCACGCTGATCTTCCCCAGCACCGGGCACTGCACCGTGGTGCGCGTGCCGTAGGTGCGCAGGATCTTCTCGGCCATGCGCGCCGTGTCGGCCGGGTACTTGTCGTTGAGGAGCAGCGAGACGGTGGTCTTGCTCACTCCCAGCTCCGTGCGCACCTGGTCGTAGCCTTTTTTGTCCACCTCCGCCCGCAGGATCTCGCGCCAGGTCATGACCCACCTCCCGGCTGTTCCTGCCGATGCCGGGCCAGGGAGCGGGCCTTGTTCCGTTGCCGGCGCAGTTGATCGATGACCTTCTCAGGATCACCCAGGTGATACTGGTCGTTGTTGGGATCGTAGACCAGGTCCACCGTCTTGGCCACCGGGTGCAGGGGGCCGCTGTCGCGCACCAGGCGGTAAACGCCCGTCCGGGCCCGTACGCCCGTGCGCGCCATGCGCATCTTGCGGATGTAGCCCGTGCGCTGCAGGGCCACGATGTAGTCGCGCAGGTTCTTGTGGCCCACCTCGGCCACCTCGGCGATCTCGGCCGGGGTGAACTCGCCCGGCCACTTGCGGATCACCGTCCACATCCGCTCCCGATCGCTGGTGACGGCCACCCGGTTGGGATGGAGGATCACTTCGTCCATTGGCCGACCTCCGTCATGGTCACCTGCTTGACGCCGTTGGTGAGAGCCAGCTTCTCGAAGCCCTTCATCACCACGATGGACTTGCGGAAGTTGCCGTCCGTCAGCCCGCGCACGTGGCGGATGACGTCATCGGCCAGCTTCACGCTGAGAAGATCCTGGGCCGCCAGGCGGATGTCGTCGTCTGTGAGGTTGCGGAACTCCAGCACGTGGAGGAAGCGGTCGAAGAGGGCGGCGAAGCGCTCAAGGCGGCGGCGGACGCTGTCCATGCCGATGAGCATCACCGGCGTGCCGGTGATGTCGTGGATGTCGCGGATGGTCTCCAGCACGTCCGGGCAGATGAGGTCCGTCTCGTCGATGAGGATGAGGCGCGGATCGGCCGTCAGGGCCGCCGTCACCTCCTGGAACATGGCCCGGAAGGTGCGCGCCGGCGCCAGCATCAGTTCCACCGACAGCTCCTCGGCCAGCCAGGTGGGCGTCCACTTGCGCTTGGCCCGCAGGTAGACGGCGTTGGTGCGGGCGGCGTACCAGAGGGCCGTGCGCGTCTTGCCCAGGCCCCGCTTGCCGTAGACCAGGCCCATGCCCGGCACGCCGGCCGTGGCTTCCGTCAGGTCCCGCGCCACGCCGGAGAATTGCCGGACATTTTCGGTTTTTACGAATACCCTGTTGTTCATCGATACCTCCTGAAAATAAAGCGATATAAATTCAGCCGTTGATACAGATATCCTTGTAATCGTCGTATTCCTGCCGGAACCAGGCCACCCACTCCTCCTCCTCGGGTGTCAGGCGATAGCCCCGCTTGCGGGCGTCCATGAGCCAGTCGTAGCGCACGTAGGCCGAGGTGAAGTAGGCCGGCCGGGCCGGGGTGAATTCCGTCACGTTGTCGTCCGCGGCTGTCGGTTCTTCCGGCTCCTCCGGCGCCGTATCGGGCAGGCGCTCGAGGAAGGCGGCCAGCTCGGGCAGGCGCTGGGCCCGCGCCTCGAAGCGCTCGGCCAGCTCGGCCTGGCCAGGCGTGTCGAGCTGGTAAAGATCTTCGTCGGAGCGGGGCGGCAGGTGGAGGATCTCCAGGAAGGCCAGGCCCTCCTCCAGCTGGCCGCGGATGGCCTGGCGGGTGATCTGGGCCTGCTTTCGCTGCAGGCGGATCTTCTGCTTCACCGTCTCGTAGTCCGCCGTGCCCTTGGCCATGGGCCGCTCCGCCTCGTCCGGCTTGGCCATGCCCAGGTAGTGCCCCTCGGGGCTGAACACGAAGGCGTAGCCCAGGTTGGTGAGGGTGAAGCGGGCCGTCACCCGGCCGCGGACGTGGAGCAGCTCCGGCAGCAGGTACTGGATCCCGAACAGGGTGAACTGGCAGTTGCTGACGGTAACCTCTTTCTCGAGGAGCATCTCCTCGGCCAGGCGGGCCGGCTCCACGCCGGGCCCCCGGCCGGCCTTGAACACCTCGGCCGGCGTCTGGCCGTCGAGCCCCGCATGGGGCCGCCGGGCGTATTCCATGAACCAGTCCGCCACCAGGCGGTTGGCTTCCTCCACCGTCAGCACCGTCTCCGTCGGGTAGAGGGCCCGCAGGCGGTGCTCGTTCCGCTTCATGAGCCAGGTCTTGTCGCTGGTGTCCCGCCCGGTGTAGGCCGGCATGCGCCGCTCCCACTCGTTCATGGTGCCGAAGAAGCGCTCCACCGGCTTCGAGCGGGCGTTGTAGGGCCAGGCGAAGTGGGCGATGATGCCCAGCCGGGCGTAGAGGCCGCTGATGCCGGCCTGTTCCAGGTCGGCCGTCTGCAGGTCGCCGGTGAAGATCCGCGCCTTGAAGGCCTTGCCGTTGTCCAGGATCACCGTGCCCGGCAGCTTGCCCAGGGTGAGGACGGCGTTGTAGACGGCGCTGTGGATGCACTGGATGGACTCGGTGGGCATGATCTCCCACCCCAGAGGCATGCGGGAGCGCAGGTCGTAGAACATGACCATCGTCATCCGCTTCGGCTTGCCGGTATAGGGGTTGATGATGTTCAGGTTCAGGGTGTGTCCGTCGGCCACGATGACCTCGCCCACTTCCAGGCTGTTCAGGTCGCGGGTGATGTAGTAGTTGCACTTGTCGTTGAAGGCCTTCTCGCCCTCGCGAGCCATGACCCAGACGCCGTGGTTGCGATCGCGGAAGCGCTGGCACCAGCGCATGTAGGTGCGCAGGGAGGGCGCAGGCCGCCCCAGGCGGCGCATGGTCTCGGCCACCCGGCGGGCGGCGTCCACCAGCGTCGGCCGGTTGGGGTGGAGCAGGATCACCAGCAGGAGCTTCTTCTCCTCGTCGCTGATGGAGAGGCGGCCCTTGTTGTGGGGGCGGCGGTAGCCGCAGATGGCCGGCCAGCCGTCCCGGGTGTAGCGCTGGGCCCAGGCATATAAGGTCTGGAGGGTGGGCACCGGGCCCACCGTGGCGCGGATCCGGCGCATGATGCGGCCGGCGTTGTAGTCATTGAGCCACTGCTGCAGGTGGATGGTGACCTGGAGGTTGGGCGTCCGCTTGGCGTAGGTGCGCTCGGCCAGGAAGGTCTCCACCAGGTCCGCCCGGGCCAGGCCCAGCTCCCGGTAGCGGGCCGGGATCTCGGCCGGGGCCGGCGGTGGGGCGGGTCGCCGCGCCGGGAGTATCGCCTCCCCCGGCGCCGGCGCGGGTGTGGAAGATGATAAAGAAGGTGTCTGGGTGGGATTGTCTTTATATAGGATAGAAGCTCGGATGTCTGTGTTGGGCAGCCGCTCGATGAGGTAGAGCCGCTTGGTGCCCGTCTGGCCTGGTGAGGGGATCTCCTCGTAGGGCCAGCCTTCCTTGTTGGCCCGGCGTTCCACCGTGCGGCGGGTGACCTGGATGATGTCGGCGATTTCCTGGGCGCTGAGTTTCATGATCGGCTACTCCTCGTCGAACAGGCACATCTGGCCGGTGTTGTATTTGCGCTTCAGGCGGGTGTTCCGCCGCTTGAGATCCTCGATGGCTTTCTCGTTGCGCAGGATGTCAAAGAGCAACTGCTCCTTCTCGGAGATCGCCACCAGGCCCATCTCCTGGAGGAGGTAGTCCAGCAGCTTGGTGTTGCCCACCGCCTGGCAGAAGGCGGCGGCGTACTCCAGGGGGAAGCGATGCTGCTTCTTCGATTCCGCCGTCCAGGCGTTCAGCATGTTCACCGTGATCTCGTCGCCGGTAGTCTGGGTCATCCGTTCAGTGATCTGCTCCCGGCTGAGGCGGGACTGGGTGATGATGCCTGAGATGAATACCGGAAAGTCTTTCATGGCCGTGTCTCTCCTGGGGCCGTCTAGCTGGCCTGGCGGAAATTGCCATCTCCGAAGAGCCGGGTGTAGTCCAGCTCGAGCAGACGGCAAATGGCTTCCGCCACCCGGCGGCTGGTGCGCTTCTGCTTGATGACGAAGGAAATCGTCTGCGGCGTCACCCCGATCTGCCGGGCCACATCCTTTTGGGTGAGTTCCCGGTCGATCAAGCGCTTCTTGATCTCCTTCTCCGGGTAACTGCTTAATTTAATGTGCGATTTAGCCATTGTTTTTTCCGTCTCTTTGTCCTATATTTGCTATATAGGTTGATTTAATCAGCTTATACATGCTATTTTAATCATAAATATGATACTGTCAAGATAAAAATGAGTGTCGCAATGTATTTTTATGCGCATTTCAGGCGCGGTCTATCATGTTTATGATTTTAAAGGGGAAAGCTCTCGCCTTTTGAGAATGTCGCAATGTCGCAATTCATGTCGCTATAGAACCAGGGAATTGCGACAGGAAAGAAGGGACGATGAGCATTGGAGAGAGATTAAAATCATTCCGGAGTTCGGTGGGGTTGAGCCAGAAAGAATTCGCGCAGAAGACGGATATAAATCCGTCTGTTATTCAGAAATATGAGTACAACATCAACAAGCCGACCAGCGACATCCTGGCCAAGCTGGGGGAGACATTCGGCCTGAACCTTCACTGGCTGATCACCGGCGAAGGGGAGCCCATCTTCAAGAAGAAGATTGAGCTTCCCATCACGGCCGAATTCACCGATCACATCGCTATACCCTTGCTGACCAACGCCGGCGCCGCCACGGCCGGGATCACCGAGGACGCCGTGCGGGAGAAGAACTACTACGCCTTCCGCAAGAGCTTCCTGCGCCACGTGGCCGGCGGCCTGGATGAGGAGTGCACCAAGTGGCTGTTCCTGGTGCGGATCAAGGGCGATTCCATGGCCCCCACCCTCCAGGAGGACGAGGTCGCCCTGGTCAACGCCAACCCCCACACCCCGTTCCGCCAGGGCGCCATCTACCTGATCCGGGACCATGTGGACATGTCCACCCTGGCCAAGCGCATCTACATCTTCGACGGCAAGATCACCCTCCACTCTGACAACTCCAAATACCCCGACGTCGTCATCACCATCGACGAGCACAACACACCCGAGCGCCTCATCATCGGCCGCATCCGCTGGTCCAGCCGCCTCTTTGATTGATAAACGTCTTTTTGTTGATCATATCCATGGGAAGGTAGCCACATCAAATGAAAGATCAAATAATTGCGTTGATCGAATTAGGAGAAGAAGTCCTTAGGACAGGAGAGCAGATCGAATCAAATTTTGGTATTTTTGATTGTCCACCAGATGAAGAGAAGTTTATGAGATGGAGATCTCGTTGTAATCATTTTCTTCAGACCATTTATCCTGAAACCTATTACGCAGAGAATTTTAAGAAAGAGATTGTTAATAACAAACGTGAAACCATACAAAAAGGTCTAGGAATTCTCAAGGGTTTCAAAGATGATTTTGAGCAACAACATTTCTCCATAAGAGAAGTAGAAAAGAAGCCAATCGAGTATATTTATCAAATCTGCAACCGTTTTGACAGAGTTGTCCGGGCTCTCGGGGATACTAGTAGCAGGAGTTCTGTCGACGTAAAGATAGAGAATGAATATGATGTCCAGTCTGTTTTGAAAGCCCTTTTACAAATTTTCTTTGAGGATGTTAGAGATGAGGAGCAAACGCCTAGCTATGCAGGGACATCGTCGAGAGTGGATTTTTTATTGAAACAAGAAAAGATCGTTATCGAAGTCAAAATGACACGAGAAAGCCTGACTACCAAAGAATTGACCAAGCAATTGATAATAGATAAAGAAAGCTATAAGAGTCATCAGGATTGTGATCTTCTAGTATGCTTTGTATACGATCCCGAACATCGGATCTCTAATCCTGCAGCACTTAAAGAGCTCAACCAGGAAGGACAAAGGCCAATTGTAGAAGTGATAGTAAGGCCAGAATAATCAATAGAATTTAATGTTTCTCGCATGTGGTTGGAGACACTGGGCGATAGAATATTTGAAAAGCATTCTCTTGACACCTACATCGTATTCCACTAACATCCAATTGTAGAGTCTTCCCCCTATAAAAAAGATCCGGACAGCTTCCCCCTTAACTGTCCGGATTTCTTTTTGGGGCACTCTGGAGAAATGCAATTTCGATCTGCTTGACAGCCGGATCCGGATTCATTTAAGATGAATTCGAATAAGCCCAAAACATATTGGTCCGGACAGCCGCCCGAAGGCTGTCCGGATTTCCTGGTAGGTTTTTGGGGACCAGGCGCATTAAGTCGCCATCATCGTTGCAAATCATAGGTTTAGGGTGTGAAGTTAGCTAATTCACTGTATATTAACCGAATCAGCGTGTTAGTCATGAATCATAATCATACAGAGGAAATATAATGAAGGATAAATTCAAATGCTATTATGATTATTCTGAAAAGGAAAAGGCTCAGATTTTAAAAAACTCTACTATTGTTTTAGATACTTGTGTCTTAATTAATTTATACGAGTATACTTCACGATCTCGTGAAGATATGTTTAAAATATTGGATGAAATTTCAAATCAACTGTGGATGCCGCATCATGTTGCACTTGAATTCAACAGAAGGCGTTTAGGAGCAATAGATAAAATCATAAGATTAATCTCGAGCACTAAAGAAGCATTCAGCAAAAATATGGATACTTTCAAAAGTCAGATTAGAAAGACACAATCGGATCTGGGCAAACTAGCCAAAGAACTTGATATCGAAACTGTCATTACGAAGGTGGATGAAGGATGTTCTGGATTAGTGAGTCAAATTGATGAGATATCTGAACAGCAGAACAAATTACTCGAAATAGATCCCATATGTAACAAAATAAATGATCTTTTCTCGGGCAAGATTGGAGATGGCCCTAAAGATCAAAATGAATTGAATAATATGTTGCAGGAGGGGGATAAACGCTATAAGTTCAATATCCCTCCTGGGTACATGGATATTGACAAGGACAAAAATAAAAATGATAAGGAAGGCTATGGTTATGGAGGAATTTACTATCAGTATAAATATGGGGATCTGATAATATGGGAACAATTGATTAAGAAAGCAATAGATTCAAATATCAAATACTTAGTATTTGTCACGGACGACTCGAAAGAGGATTGGTGGTGGATGCTTCGCCCTAAAGGGAAAAAGTTGGGCCCTCGACCAGAGCTAAAGGAAGAGATGTTTAGAAAAGCGAAATTGGAGGGATATCATCAATACTCTGCTGACGAATTGATGAAATATGTAAGCATGCAGTACAATGTCAGTGTCACGGAGGGATCTATTGATGAAGTAAAGAAGATTGGGCAACGATTGCGATTAAAATCAGATACGTACAGAATGCTTGATGATTTGCCCACAGAATTAATGGACCAAATTTTTCTCTGGCTGAATGGATACTATCCTCGGTATCATTTGCGACAACACACCCATGGTTTCCCCCACTTTATATTGAAAGCCAAGAAAAGTGGTAGAGAAACAGGTGTGGAAGTAATACCCTTCATCAATTTTGAGGATTGCTTGTTGCAATTAAAGACTGCTCATAGACAAGCAGAATTCCTGCTATCTAAACACCCAGCGCTAAAGGAGACCAAGCTGAAATCCTATATTTTCCTCGTTGCAGGATTTGAAATAGATCAGATTGAGTTTAGTCGTTTAGAGAAGTATTTCCTAAGTATAAATGAAAATTTATCTTTGCCTATTCGACTCCATTTTATCAAGATATATGAGTTAGGCGACGGACGATATAGAATTCAAAAATTACTATTTTAGTATTTCGATGAGATCAATATCAAATGGCTTTCAGCGTGAAATTATTCGAGTTTAATATTCAGATTTGGCGTGTCATTTTCCCGATATTCAACCGCCATTTCCGCCGAATTCAGTGACAGCCTTCTACATCTGACTTCCTGGTATAACCCATTGATTCATAATTTGTAACTTCATTTTGAATTCATTCTCAGCCGATTCTTTCTTGGTATGTCCCCCCATACACAGAATGGCTCAGGATGCAGATCCGGCCCCATGGCAGGGTCCGCGGGTTGGAAAATAACCAATTGGAATGATGAAAAAAGGGGAGCCGGCCGGCTCCCCGTGTATGTCAATGCTGACAAAAGGACGTCCGGTCAGATGGTCTCGCCGATGGTGCCCTTGTATTGGGACTTGGGAACGGAATAACGGCGCTCGATGTTTTCCCGGAAAACCAGACCGGAATTGTAGGCACAGAACGGATAGAGCCGGCCGTCGGGTGCCGAATAGTGGATGACACAGCGCTTGACGCGATCGATGTCGTAGTTGTAGCTGTCCATGAAGTGCATCCCGGCCACCAGCAGGGTTTTGTAGGTGTAGGTCCCGTCGTTGTCGCCCCGGCCGGCGTTCTTGTCCATCAGGCCTTCCAGCGTCTGCATGAATTTCATGAAGGACAGGCCCTCGGGCGCGTGCTCGGGCTTGAAGTGCTTCTTGAGGTCCTTGAGCATCTTGGCCGAACTGAACATCTTGTACATGGGTTTGAAGCGGGCGTTGTCCATCTTGTTGGCCGTGGCCTGCATGTCGTCCAGCATGCCCTTGATGTCCATGAACCGGGTGATGGGCGTCGGCTTCTTGTTCTGGTCGACGAAGAAATAGGTGCCGATGCCGCAATGGGGGTGGCAGGTGATGTGGCAGGTCTTCTCACCGCGCCAGGCGGAAATCAGCTGGGAAACGGGCGAAGTGCAGGAGAGGGGGAACCAGTCGTCCTTGCCGGAATGGCCCAGGGAATTGACGCCTTCGGCCAGGTCGGACAGGGTGAAACGCAGCCGCTCGCGCTCCTTGTCGTCGATACGGCCGGTCAGCGCCACCGGCTGGAAGCTGATGCCGGAACTGACGTCGATGTTCGCCAGGGCAAACTCGACAATTTTCGGTACCTGGTGGTCGTTGATGCCGCCGACGATGGTGGGCACATAGACGATCTTCAAGCCGGCCTGGCGTACGTTTTCGATGGCCCGCAGCTTGATGTCCAGCAATTTGGTGGTGCCGCGCACTTCCTTGTCCAGCTCCGGATCGACGCCGTCGAACTGCAGGTAGAGAGTGTGCAATCCCGCTTCCTTGGAGCGCATGGCGAAGTCGAGGTCGGCGAACTTGATGCCGTTGGTGGCGCACTGCACATGGGCGAAGTTCATCTCGTTGGCCGTCTTCAGGATGCGGAACCAGTCGGGATGCAGCGTCGGCTCGCCGCCGGCGAACTGCACCACCCGGCCGTGCACCGGCCGCTCGTCCCGCAGCGTCTGCAGCATCTGCCGGATTTCCTCATACGACGGTTCATAGATGTAGTCCTGGACATTGGCATTGGCGAAGCAGATGGGGCACTTGAGGTTGCAGCGGTTGGTCAGGTCGATGTTGGCCAGGACCGTATGGCTGACGTGGAGATCGCACATGCCGCAGTCGTCGGGGCAGGATTTGGCATGGGGCACGGCGGGGTTGGAAACACCCTCACCAATGTCATAATGCCACGCCAGGGCCTTCATGTAGTAGTCGACGTCGGAGAAGATCTTGTCCTTGACATACCCATGCTCGGGGCAGGTCTTTTCCATGTACACGGCGCCGTTTTCCTCGAACAGCATGGCCGGCAGCTTCCGGCTGCATTCGGGACACAGTGACGTGGTCTGACGCGGCAGTTTCACCTCCAGCGGCTCGATGGGGGCGCCGCACAGGGTCTGGCGCTCGGCCGCGGAGGTGACCGGCGTGGAGTGAAACAATGATTTTGCCATGACGAAGCTCCTTGATATGTTGAAATGAAATTGTGATCCGTCCGCTGGACAGAACCGATTATATCGCCGCCTCCGGAGTGGTTCAACGCAAAACTGTTCCGCCCTGTGGAACAGATGGGGTTTTGTCGGGCAACTGTCCCATTCCGATACACGGCTATATCGTTAACATAATAAGTGGTTTATTCGGTCGATTGCCGAAAATGTCAGATCATGCTGGATTTACGCCTGATTCTCGTATTTTCCAAGCCGTGGTTTTCCTTGTGTCCTCACGGGCTCTTCTATATAATACGTTCAACCTGAAGAGCGTGGTTGAAGATGGCGAAACGGCGCGACCGCCCTGCCGCAACAGGCGATGAAACCACCCAAATTCTCAACCGGGACACCCTGGCCGAAATCCGCCAGTTGTCCGAGCGGATTCCCTCCATCATCGTGATCCAGGGGAACGATACGGGCCAGATTTTCAAGCTGACCAACTCGGCCATGGCCCTGGGCCGGGGCTCCGGCACGCCGCTACGGCTCAACGACAATGCGGTGAGCCGCAAGCATTGTCTCTTCGAAATCTCGCCGCCCCATGTCACCCTCATCGATCTGCAGAGCGCCAACGGCACGTTCGTCAACGGCGAGAGCATTTCCAAAAAGCGCCTGGCCAACGGCGACAAGATCCAGGTGGGCAGCACCATCCTGAAGTTTGAAATGGCCGACATGGACGACAGCGATTTTCATGAAAAGCTGTACCAGATGATCACCTTCGATGATCTGACCAGTCTGTACAACGCCAAGTACATGATGAAACAACTGGAGCTGCTCTTCCGTTCCAGCCGGGGCCGCTATCCGTTCACCGTCCTGTTTCTGGATATCGACCATTTCAAACTGGTCAACGACAACCACGATCACCTCACCGGCAGCTCGGTACTCTCGGAACTGGGGCGCCTGCTGCTGTCGAACCTGCGCTCCAGCGACATCCCCTGCCGATACGGCGGCGAGGAATTCGTAATCATCCTGCAGGACACCTCGGCCGTTCAGGCGGTATTTGTGGCCGAAAAGATCCGCAAGCTGGTGGCTGATCATGAGTTCGTTACCCGGGAAGGCCAGCCGCTGCACATCACCATCAGCATCGGGATCGCCGAATTTTCGTCGTCCTATACCTCGGTGACCGATCTGCTGGCCCGCAGTGACGAGGCCATGTACAAGGCCAAGGAGCGGGGACGGAACCGGACGGTCCTTTTCCGCGAGGACGGCGACCCTCCCTTCGTGCAGGTCAGCCCCAGCCTGATGAATGACGACACGCCCAGCACCCTCTAGAGGAGGATGACGGGCCACAGCTCCCCAATGCCACCCCGGGATCCCGACGTGACGGGACAGCAGCCGGCCTTTCAGGAAAGGCTGAGCGGCGAAAGGCCCGCCAGGCACAGGGCGGCCAGGATCAGCGCCAATGCCAGCCAGTAGAACCAGTGGTCCAGGTCATGCCGCTCGCGGATCTGTTTTTTTTCCAGAACGGTTTTTTCCAGGGCGTCGATTTGGGTATAGATCCGGGCCAGGGAAGGTGTATCGGCGGCGGAGTACATGCGGCCGGCTGTCCGCTCGGCGATTTTTTCCAGGATGTCCCGGTCGAAGTCCACCCGCGTCTTCAACCAGGTGGGCTTGCCGCTACGGGTGCGGGCCAGGACTTCCGTCTCCTGGTCGGTGCCGAGGCCGATGGTGTATACCCGGATGCCGTACTGGCGGCAGATGTCCGCGGCCTGCAGCGGGGAGATCTCACCGCGGTTGTTGATGCCGTCGGTGAGCAGAACGATCACCTTGGAACGGGCGGCCGAATCGCGTAAACGGTTGACAGCACAAGTGATGGCCAGCCCGATGGCGGTGCCGTCCTCGTCGAAGGGGATCAGCTCCACCGTATCCAGGAGGGCCATCAGGGTCAGGTGATCGGACGTCAGCGGGCACAGCACATAAGCCGCCGCGGCGAAGGTGATCATGCCCAGCCGGTCATGGGGCCGCTGCCGGATGAAATCCCGCAGGACCTCACGGGCGGCGGTCAGGCGGTTGTCGGGCTGGAAATCCCGGGCCGACATGGACGTGGAAATATCCAGCACCAGGACGATGTCCACTCCCTCGGCCGCCACTTCTTCCCGGATCCGTTCGGTGTAGGGCTGCGCCGTGGCCACGGCAATGCACACGAGCGCCAGCCCGGCCAGCACATTCAGCAGAACCGGGAGCCATCGCCGCCGGGACGAAAACCGGCGCAACCAGTCCGCCCCCGGAAAAAAGATGCCCGGCGACGGGCGCGTCAGCCATTTCCGGATGATGAAGAGAAGCACCAGCGCCAGTCCGACCCAGAGCAGCATGTCAGGAGATTTCAGCGCCAGCATGGGCGGCCTCCGGGTCGGATTTTTCGCCCAGCCTCGCCATGAGATCGCGGAGGGCGCTGAACAGGGAAAAGGGCGCTCCGCCATCCGGCGAAAAACGAATCAGGTCCCCCTCGTCCATGACCTGTGCCAGCTGGCGAAGAGCCGGCGCGTTTGCCGGGAAATGGTCATCCAGAAAGGCCACGATCTCTTCGTTGGTCAGGGGCAGGAAATCACGGTCAAACCGCCAGCTCAGATACTCACGAAACGTGGCCATCATCCCAAACGCCAGGAGCCGGTCGTCGCCCAGCCTCTCCCGACGGGTCCACAGTCCGTCCAGAACCTGGAGGAAATGGGCCAGATCCTGGTTTTCCGGCATCCGGGCGGCGGGAATCCCAGCCGGTTTTTGCCGCTGACGCCGCCAGATCAGCAGGACGATGAGCCCGAGGGTTAGACCGAGGACCGGCAACAGATAGAACAGCCAGGCCGTTTCCGGCAGATCCAGGATGACCCGCGGTGGCCGGGGATGCGGGGGATCCGGACCGGCGGCGGCCGTCAGCCGGTCGATGGTCACGTGCACATCCGGCAGGGGGAGGGGATGCTTCGCGCCTGAAGGATACTCGGCTACCAGGGGAAGACCGTCCAAGGAGACCGTCCCCGTCCGGAAAGCCTGCAGCTCGAGAACGAGATCATAACGGCCGCTGTCCCGGGGGAGAATGCTCGCTGCGCGCCAGGTGATGACGTCCCGACGCAGGGGCAGGGGCGGATGTGTCCAGCGGACTCCCTCCGCCGCCGTCACCCGCAATTCAATGCGGAAGGGGGTGCCCACATACAGCTTCTCTCCTTGACGAATGATCCGGTGTTGTTCCAGCCGCGGACCGGCGACGGCCGGTTCGGGAAGGATCTGGCCAGACAGGGGCAGACGCAACGCCGCCAGCAGCACCAGGATGAAAAGTGGCCGGACCGGAGGGCGGCCGGCGACAGGCAGGGCCCGGGCGCGGACCCGCCCCCTTCGGGTCGGGTGTGGCAAAAGGTGGATGGTGCGGTGATACGGCATCAGACATCCAGGCGGTCCTGAAGTTCGGAGCGATATGCCTGCCGCAGACGTCCCGGCTGGCGCGGGATTCGGCGGGACAGGCTCGCGGCCCGGATTCAGACCGGCAGGTGAATTTTACGGGCCGGCACGGCATATTGCAATGGCGGAATGAGGACCGCGGCGTTTTGGCGCGGATTGCGGCGCGAGAAAAATGGGCCCGCCCGGGGTGTCCGGTCCGGGGCGGACAGGCGGGGGGGATGCCCGGCGCGGTCGCCGCTGGTGCAGTCGGTCCACTCGGAATGGAGCCGCAGTTAGTCCTCTGCGGGGGAGGCGGCCGGAGTGGCCGGGTGGCGGAGGGCTTCGGCTTCGTGCAACGCCGGCTCCACTTCATGTTGCAGAAAGGGATTCCGTCGCAAGGTTTCCTGGAAAAACGAGACAGCGCGTGTGGCGGCTTCCGTTTGCCGAGCCGTATCGGTCGATCCCCGGGCCAGGATCAGCCAGCATTGTGCCTGCAGGAGAGGGACCCGCGGCTCGCGGGGATCCATCCGGTCGGCCTCGGCCAGACGCTCCAGGGCGGCGCGGGCGGAGTTTGCCGGATCCTGCCCCCGGGCCAGCCGGGCCGCGGCCTGGCGTCGCTCCACCTGGGCCATGAGCAAGGTCATCTCGATGTCGGAGGGATGGATGCGAAACGCCCGCTCGGCATTTTGCTGGGCTTCCTTCAAGGCTGCCCCGGTATCCAGGTTCTGTTTCAGCCGCCAGTCCACGTCCACCAGCCAGATGGACGCCAGGGTGTGAAAACTGTATGGATTGGCGGGATTCATGGTGACGGTTTTTCGGCCGGCTTCCACACCCTCCCCAATGGCCTCGGCCGGATTTTGACCCTGTTGCAACAGCCAGCAGGCCAGAAGCTCGTTGGCATGGCTGTAGTTCATAAAGGCGTGATAATGGTTGGGATTCTTTTCGGTCGCCTCCCGGCTCGCCGCCAGGTAATGACGGATGGCCGTGCCGTCGCCGCCGATAGTGAGCGCGAAGATGGCGAGTGCCCGCAGGATGCCGGCGCGTAACACCACCGGGTAGGGATTGCCGGGCATCTGCCGGGCGGCCCGGTCACACCACTCCAGCGCCTGCCGGGCCGACTCGCGGGGATCACTGCCGTAGTTCAGTTCATAAAAGGTCAGGTCGTTGAGAATCACGGCCATGTTCAGACAAGGCTCGTAGTAGCCGGGCTCCAGCCGATGGGCCTGCTCCAGGGCGGCCAGTCCCTCGCGCAGGGCGGGGCGCTGATCGGCCCCTTCCAGCATCGCCACGAAGGCCTGTTGCCGACAGATCATCCCCTGCAGATTGAGGGCCTGGGCAAAGTTGGGCCGCAGTTGCAGGGCGCGCTGGATGAGCTCCCGGCTGTGTCCGATGGCCTCCCGGTTAATGTCCCCCCGCGCCAGCAGGGCATAACTGATGTCATACCAGACTTTGGCGGCCAAATACCGGTATTCGGCTTTCTCCGGTTTGAGGGCGATGGCCTGCTGCATCTTCGCCAGGGCGGTGTTGAGCTGCGGCACGGGATCCTTGCCCTGACGGTCCGCTTCCGCGGCGGCCTGACTGAGCAACGTGGCCTCCAGATAGAAAGCCTGTACATCCTCTGCATCGCACTGGTGCAGTTCGGCCACGGCTTCCATGGCCCAGGGCAGCAGATCGCCGGCGAGCCGCCCCCGCTTGAATGCCAGGCTGATACAGGCCATCCGGCGGCCCGCTTCCAGCAGGCGGATGACCGGGCTGCTGCGGGCACTGTCCTGCAACCTGACCAGGACCTGACCGGCCGATTCGAAGTCCGATTCCGCTCCGTCCAGGTCGCCAGTGCGCAATTTTTCGGCGGCCCGGTCGAGATAACCGCGGGCGAAGATGACACCGGCCTGATAATGGGCCGGGTTTTTCTGCCAGGCGATGTCCGCCAGCCGGATGGCCTGTTTGTAGTCGGCCTCGTAAAGAGCGATCAGGGCTTCGCCATATTCGGCGGTGCTGCCGGAGGAGGCGATCCCCCGGCGGATGTGGTGCAGGGCCGATTCGCCCATCTCCTGTCGCCATTTCCGCAGCCGCTCTTCCTGCAGGGAGGTGTCCAGCGTATGGAGGATCTCCGTGCGGCCGAGATGATAGAGCATGCCGAGAGTGAGCCCCAGATTGAAATGGCTGGCGGTATCCGCCGGATTTACGCGCAGGGCGGTCTCGAAATGCCGGCGTGCGGTCTCCCATTCCGCCAGGGCCATGCTGCCACGGCCCAGGGCATAGTGGCCCGGCCCGTCGGCGATACTCCCCAGGCGGGCCATTTCGTCTCGCAGCCAGTTCATCCGCTGACGGATCAGTTCCTTTTCATGACCGATATCGTGGAGGGGCATCATCATGGAGATTTCATGAATCCGCTCGATGGAAGAGACCTGTTCGCCGAAGCGCCGGGCCAGGATGGCCTGCTCGCGGGCCTGGATGACCGACGAGAGCCAGAGAACGCCCAGGCTGCCGGCCAGAATCAGGCCGGCGGCGATGACGGCCGTCAGGACCTGGTTGCGCCGGACCCAGCGAAAAACCCGGATCGGGGCGGGTACCGGCCGCGCCAGGACGGGTCGGCCCGCCAGATAGCGGCGCAGATCGTCGGCCAGCTCGCGCATGCTGGGATAGCGGTCGCGGGGTTGCTTGGCGATACACTTGAGAATGATGGCCTGCAGGTCCGGCGGCACGTTCCGGGCCGCCTCCCGGGGGATGCGCGGCTCTTCATTGAGAATCTTCATCATCACCGTGATGGGCGTCGGTCCGGTGAAGAAATGGTTGCCGGTCAAAATCTCGAAAAGGGTGATCCCGAGGGCATATACATCGGTCCGCCAGTCGATGAGCTCCGTATTGGATTGCACCTGTTCGGGGGCCATGTAGTAGGGCGTGCCGGCGATTTCCCCCGCCTGGCTCTGGGCGGCATCGGTCAGTTCCCGCACCAGGCCGAAATCGACGATGCGGGCCTGGAGTCCATCGTCGGTCTGTTCCACCATGATGTTGCCCGGTTTGATATCCCGGTGCACCAGGCCCATCCGGTGGGCGGCCGACATGCCCTCGGCGATCTGGATGATCAGCCGGATCTTGTCGGCCAGGGGGAGCCCGTCGGTGGCCAGTTTGAGGTTCCGGCCCGGAATATATTGCATGGAGATAAACAGCTGGCCGTTCAGTTCGCCGGCGTCATACACCCGGCAGACGTTCTCGTGGGACACCCGGGCCTGGGCGCTGGCTTCGCGCAGGAACTTCCGGCGTTCCTTTTCGTCCGGATCCTGGATGACCTTGACGGCCACTTCCCGCTTCAGGAGGCGGTCGTAGGCGAGATAGACGATCCCCATCCCGCCGCGACCCAGTATGCGGATGATCTCGTAGCGACGGGCGAACGCACTGTCCGCGCCGGCGGCCGGCGTCGTCGCGGACGGACTGGCCGGCTCCCGGCCCGACGGGTAGCCGGTGCCGGGCAAGGTGGCGGTGTGGGGATCGGACGACGGCAGCCGGCCGAGGCGGGTGAGCGCAATGCCGGTCTCTTCCAGGAGAGCCAGAAGCCGGTCATCGCTGGCCAGCGCTTCCGGGTTTTCTCCAACGGTCCTGATGGCCCGCCGGATTGAATCGGGCGAGACATCGCCACGCCGCAGCAGTTCGTTGAGTATGTTCCGCTCGATCATGATCCGGAGTATAACGTAAACATTGAATCCATTGCCTGTGTGTATATGTGGAAATTCTATCAGCCGCCCGCAGTGGAAGCAAGACGGAAAGAAATGCAGGTGAAAATATGCCGGCCGGCCCGGGGCCGGACCCATGCGCCGGTGGCGGGCCGCGTGAAGGATGGGCAGGCGCGGTGGGCAAGTGCCCGCGGTCAGATATCCATGAGGTCCTGGATCTCGGAAAGATCTTCCCGCAGCTTTTTCAACTGGCGCAGGGTCCGGCGGAAGGTGGACACCTTGCTGAAGGCTTCCGGCAGCAGATTTTTTCGGTCCGTCGACAGATATTTCGCCGGGGTGGTGAGCAGGGCGGTCTTTTGCCGGAAAAAACCGAGCAGCAGAAAGATGAGCAGGCCGGGCGCATCCGATTTGTCGGGCAGCATGACATGGATCCGGTCCAGCCCTTCCTTGCTGAAAAATTGCAGGGGAAAGGCCGGATCAGGTACATCCTGCTCCCATTCCTTCTGCAGATGCGCCTGCAACACCCGGTCGAAGGCCCTCTCGCGCAGGTTGTGAATACTGGGCCGACAGGCGAAGACGCCGCCCCGACCGATTTCCTGGCTCAGACGGGCCATTTCCCAGAAGATGTCCATGGACAGATTGCAGAAGGGCTCCCGGTGGAGGATGTACCGGCCCCGCACCTCACGGAAGCCCCGCAGGCTGCACTCCCCGCACGTGCCGGCCTGCGGCAGCCGGAAGATCTTGAGTTCGTCGAATATCTCGCGCAGTTCGCGGAGTGCGGCCCAGGTATGATCGTTGCTGCCGCCGTCGACGGCCAGGATTTCCGAGTCGGGCACCCGCGACGTGATGACCTGATGGATCTCCTCGATGACGGCCAGGACATCCTGTTCGCAGTCGCGCAAAGGAACGACCACTGACAGAGATGGCATGTGCTGCTTTCGGGCCACGCGGACCTCTCCCGGGCGGATTTTCGATTCGTTCCGGGGAAACAGGGCGTCGCGTTCATCATTCGGCGCCGTCGGCTGGCGCCGGGCCGGTGGGCCGGGGCGCGACGGGCGCGCTGAACTGTCTCCGCGGAATCTCTGGTGACGGCGTCGCTTTCTATTTAGCAGATCTCGCGGCGGCAATCAAGCATCGTGACGGATCGGCCGTTGGCATCGGCGGGGATTGCGGTTACAATGTTCCCCAACGAAAGGAGATGCGAGCATGACCATCCGCACACCGTTGCTGACCGTGGATATCATCATCCGGAGCGGAACGGCCGCCGAAGTGTATCTCATCCATCGCCGGAATCCGCCGCTCGGCTGGGCCCTGCCCGGTGGTTTCGTGGATGTCGGTGAGATGGTGGAGGCGGCGGCCGTGCGTGAAGCGCGGGAGGAAACCAGTCTCCAGGTCCGTCTGGTGGCGTTGCTGGGCGTGTATTCCGATCCCGGGCGTGATCCGCGGGGCCATACGGTCAGCGTCGTCTTCGTCGCCGATGTGGCGGCCGGCCGGCCGCGGGCCGCCGATGACGCCGGAGATATCCGGCCCTGTCACCTGGACGACCTGCCGTCGGAAATCGCCTTCGATCACCGGCAGATCCTCGAGGATTACCGTCGCCGTTTCCTGTCGGCAGGATCACCGGATGGACCCTGATCCGCAGACCGGCGGGGCAGCCGGGCCGGGAAAATCATATTGCATTCCACCCTGAATCCGTCTATAGTGCACTCTTGTTTTGGGGAGGTGCCTGCTCACAATGGCCGACGCGTGGCGAGTGATCATCGAGGAATCCCTGCCGGGAATTGAAAATATGGCGCGTGATGCGCTGTTGCTGGAGTCTGCCGCCGAAAACGACAAGCCGCAGACCACGCTCCGTTTCTATCGCTGGATTATCCCCACCCTGAGCCTGGGAAACAAGCAGGATCCCGCATTGACCGCCGATCTCGATTTCTGCCGCGACAACGGCGTGGATATCGTGCGCCGACCCACCGGCGGCGGCGCCGTCCTGCACCACCTGGAGCTCACGTACAGCATCGTCAGCAACGACCGGGCATTTTTTCCCAGCCGTTCCATCCTGGATATCTATCGCCAGGTGGCCGACGCCTTGTGCCAGGGGCTGGGCAATCTGGCCATCGAGGCCGAAGCCGTCGAGGGTGACGTGTCCGCCCGGGAAAACCGCCGCAACTATATCCAGTCGCCGGTGCCCTGTTTCTCGGCCCCCTCCCAGTTCGAGATCTGCGTCAAGGGCAAGAAGATTATCGGCAGCGCGCAGAAACGTTCCCGCGAGGCTTTTCTGCAACACGGTTCCATCCCCTACAGTTACGAGTGGATGCTCCAGGCGGGCTCCATGAAATCCACCCCTGAGGCACTGCAGAAAAGCATGACGGCCATCGGCGAACACACGTCGCCCCTGCCCAGTTATCGGGAAATGGTGGAGGCGTTTTTGCAGGGCTTCGCCACTTCGTTCCGCACCAAGATGAACATCGAGCCTCTCTCCGAGGATGAAATTCGACGTGCCGGCGAGTACAGCCGGCTGTTCAAGGTGGGCTATTAGCCTGTCTCCCCTTGTTTTCCCTGTCTGATGTCGAAGATGAAACCGGTCGCCGATCCATCGCTCAGCGGGTGTCTGCGAGACCCAGACGGCGGGTGATCAGGTCGGCCACGGCGCCGACGTCCGCCAGGGGCACGCGGCGCAGACCGGGCGGGGCGGGCACGGAGTCCGAGACCAGGGCCAGGAAATCTTCGGGCCGGTGCCGGCAGAGCAGCCCCTCGGCGGGCATGGTGCGGGCCACTTCCAGCCGGGGCAGGCCGGGTTCGTGTTTGAAGCCTTCCACGATGAGCAGATCCGGCCGGAGGGGCGCCAGCAGACGCCGGAAGTCGTCCAGGCCGAAACCGGGCGGCATGTCGGCGGTCAGTCCCAGCGCATCGCCGGACATGACCCCGGCGGCCACGGCGCCGGCGGCCTTGTGGCGTTGGCTGTCCGTGCCGGAGGCATCCAGCCGGAAGCCGTGGGGGGTGTGCTTTAGGGCGGCCGGCCGCAGGCCGCGCCGGCGGAATTCGGCCAGCAGCCGTTCCACGAAGGTGGTTTTGCCGCTGTTGGCGCGACCGATAATGGCAATGACAGGAATCATCGGCTCTAGTACAGGGTGAATTTGACCTCGATGGTCACGTAGCAATCGACGGGCCGGCCGTCCTTCATGGCCGGCTTGAAGCGCCACTTGGTGGCCACCGTTTCCAGGGCCTCTTCGTCCAGGCCGTAGCCGAGACCGCGGATGACCTTGAGGCTGTCCACCCGGCCGTTCTTGCGGACGATGCCGTATAGCAGCACCACGCCGGAGATGCGGTTGCGGATGGCGTCGTTGGTGTACTGGGGAATGGGGGCCTGCACCGCCTCGGGGCCGATGACGCCGGCGCCGACGGTATACACGCCGTCACCGCCCGTGCCGCCGCCGGTGCCGTCCAGGGGGCCGGAGCCGCCGCCGCTGGCGCTGGGCGGGCCGTAGATGTCCCCCAGGCTCAGCTGGGTGGACAGCTGCCCTTTCAGGTCGGGCAGGATTTCTTCCTGTTCCTCGTAAATGGGTTCCGGATCGTTGGGGGTCAGGTCGGGCACCGGCACGAAGACGGGTTTGGGCTTGGGGATGGATGTCTGCGGCGGCGCCTGCTTCGGCTTGGGCTGGCCGCCCCGCTGGGCCGCCGGGCGGGCCAGCTGGCGGATCTCCACCACCGTGTCCTGGATGGTGATGACGTTGGACATAAGCTGGGGAAAGCGGACGACAAAGAGCAGCAGATGGAACAGCACGGCCACCAGGATGGCCACCTTGAGGGGGCGCTTCTCCTCCTGGATCATGAGGTCGTACAAACTTTCCTTCGGTGGCACGTTGGTGGTGTTTTCTGTCATCAGTCGGCCCTGTCGGCAATCGAATTTGTCATTCTATACAGATAACCCGGGTCGGGTCAACGGTTCATTTCCGTGTCCATTTATTAGATACTCCGGCCGGGCAAAAGGTCGATGGGGATGCACGGATGGGGAAAAAAGCGATCCGCCGCGCCCAGGGAATGTCCGCCAGCCGCTCTCAGCGGAGAGTTTTCCTCTCCTGTTCCAGGTTGAAGGAGACCAGGGGCGGGGTGATGGTATCGCGCAGGCTGTCACGTGTATGAACCACATTCAGTTTCTGGAAAATGAACACAAACTTCTGGCGCAGCTCGTCCTGAATGGCCGCCCGAACACCTGCCGGCAGATCCCAGAGGCGTTTTTTGAACGGCCCGAAGACCTTTTTACGGGTTTTGTAGATGAATTGTTCGAATGTCTGCCCTTCCTTGCGCTCGGCGCCGTGTTTTTCGCGGATGTGTTCGACCATCTCCTCCCTGAGTTCGGCCGGGAACTGTGGATGATCGAGAATGATGTTCTGGAAGGCGGTGGCCAGATGAATTTCGGCGGTGCCCGATTGCGGAAAATGATGAAACATCTCGTCGGGCAGCGTCGAGGCCCCGTGCTGCACGGCCCCGGCCATGCCGTAATCCCGGCGGGCCAGGCGGGAGAGGGTTTTCAGGGTCTCGAAATCGAGCTTCACCTCGGCAATGCTGCCGTCGGGCATGGGGATCCCGCCGTGGGTCGTGCCGGTCTGGACGCTGATCTTGCTGAGGCCCACGGCATAGGGGTCATATTTCTTGAGGGACAGGGTGAAGCCCTCCATGAAGGCCGAAAGCTCTTCGGGTGTGCTGTTCTTGCCGCCCACTTCGCCGATTTCCCCGCCCACGCTGACGGAAATGTTGCCGGGTTCGAGCCGGCGGATGTAGTCGGTGAACAGGGCGCACAATTCGTAGTTGCGCCGCTGCTGCTCGTCGATGGTGTCCTTGGTGAGATCCACCAGTGTCGAGGTGTCGATGTCGATGTTGTAGAATCCGGAGCCGAGGGCGTCCCGGATCAGCAGCTTGATGGCCTCGATCTCCATCTCGGGATCGTCGTCATACAGGGTTGCCTTGACCTGAAAGTGGTCGCCCTGCAGAAAAACGGGCCCCGTGTAGCCTGTTTTGATGGCGGCGGCTGTGACCACCGCGGAATACTCGGACGGCCATTGCTGGGAGTAATTGATTTCGGAACGGGCGATTTCGAAGATCAGGGGGCCGATTTCATACTCGTTGATGATCTCGAACAGCGTCCGCGCCACGTCATAGGTGAGCCCGCGGATATTGATGGCCGGCACGGTGAATGCGCCGAAATGCCCTTTCCCTTTTTCCATGTAGAATTCGTGGATGGACGCCGGGTAGATGCCCAGGCGGTCGGCGGCGCTGCGGATGGCCAGCCGGCAGTGACACTTGACGTCTTCGTCGGGATTGAAGACGGCGTTGTACGTCAGCCGGTCGATGAGATCGCCGCGCAAGACCCGGGGCGCCGTCACGCGGCGCACCCCGTGGGCGCCAAAATCCAGCACCCCGGCAATGGCGTTACGGAATTCGTCGGTGTTCAGGAACATGATGCAGGCTCCTTCGATGAATGAGTTCTTGGCCGCGCTCCACAGTGTATTGCAACAATTGCCGCGAATTCAATCCCTTTTTGCCATTCCGGCCGGCCGGTGATTGTATTTGGCCCGGGATTTGGGTACCATGTCGGCGGAAGAGCGGCCCGGTCTGACCCGGGCACGGATTCGCCCGGGCGGGGCCGTCGCCGCGACCATAAGGAGGAATGGAGTATGGATGCCGAAAACGCGACACCGGAAATCCGGGTGCGGGACTTTCTCCGGCGGCTGGATCTGGAACTGGGCGCGCTGGACGACGAAGCGGTGGAGGCGGTGTACGAGAAGTATGCCCGCCGGTCGCAGCCGCGGGTGATGGAACTCTTCACGGCCATCCAGGAGCAGCACGGGATCGACCGGGAATTTCTGGCGGAATCTCTGTTTCACCTGTACAGTGTGCAGCGCTGGTACGAAGACAAGCGGCAGGTCTTCCCGCCCCGTTTCGGGCGGCGGCGACTGCTGGCCACGCTGGGGAAGATCGAACGCCTGATCGATGATCTTCCGCCGGGGGTGGACCTGATGCAGGGCGCCCTCGGTACCGGCGAGATCCCCTTCTTTGCCGATGACACCCCGCGCCTGTTCTTTCATCGCTGGCGGTCCGAACTCGAGGAGATGCTCGACCACGGCGAGATCAGCGAAGATCTTTACTGGGACCTTTTTCGTTTCTACCTGGTGGTTCTCCGCTTGTACCATGAGGAATTCCCCGCCGCCTGACCCTGTCGTCCACGGAGTGATCGATCCGGCCGGCGTGCCCGTGGACCACCGGCGCCCGTTTCGGACGGGGCCGCCTTACAGGCCGGCGTAAGGATTCTCCGGATCGTCGGCCGGCCGTGTGCGCCAGCGGCGGTGCCCCCACAGCCAGTGCTCCGGCCAGCGCCGGACAGCCTGTTCCAGGGCGTGGGCGAACTGCTGGGTGTTGTGGCGGATGTCGGCTTCCAGGTCACCGGTCCTGGCCACCCGTACTGGGGGCAGGTAGTGAAAGGTGTAGCGGGTGGGGCCGTGGGGAGTGTGCACCATGAACGACGGCAAGACCACGGCATTGCTTTTGAGGGCCATCATGGCGAAGCCGGGTGTGATGGAGGCGGCCTTGCCGAAAAAGTCGACGAAAATGCCTTCCCTGGCCTGGACATTCTGGTCGATGAGGATGCCCACATCCCCGCCGCGGCGCAGGGTGCGCAACACCTGGCGCAAGGCGTTCTGCTTGGGAATGACCACGTTGCCGGTCAGGCTGCGGTAGCGGCACAACAGGTCGTCCAGCCCCGGCTGGTTGAGCCGGCGGACGATGAAATGGACCGGCCGGGCCACCACCCCGTGGCTGTAGGCCATGAGTTCCCAGAAGCCGAGATGGGCCGTCAGGAAAAGCACCGGCCGGCCCTGCGCCTTGGCCTGCCGGAAATGCTCCGCGCCGCTGAAGTCGATCAGGCGGCGGATCCGCTCTTCCTTTTGCAGCGAGGGGAGCCGGGCCACCAGGACCAGGTGTTCGCCGAGATTCTGAAAGGAGCGGCGGGCGATGCGGCTCTTTTCCGGCGTGGATTTTTCCGGAAAGGCGATGTCCAGGTTGATGTGGGCGATGCGGCGGTGCCGCCGACTGGCCCGGTAGACCAGGCCGGCGACGAAACGGCCGGCGGCGACGGCCAGCCCGAAGGGCAGCCGGCGCAATACCAGAAAGAACAATTTGATCAGCCATGTCAGGATCTTGTCGAACCAGACCGGAAGTCTCATGCCCATTCATTCCTCGGGAATTTCGCCCGCCGATGCCGGCCGCCCGATGCCGCCGGGTGCTGCGGTGGTGACTCCGGCAGCCCCGGCCGGGGCTTCATTTTGACGGACGGAATTCTTTTTTGCAACGAGAAAAAACCCTTGTCATATCGGAGCATTTTATATAAAGTATACACTCTTTATTTTGTGTCCGATCTAGAGGTACGTTTAGATGAAAGAGAATCAACCCTTCCCCGAGAATCCTCCCGAGCGCGAAACGCCGGAAACGGACATCGTGCCCGAGGAGAGTGAACAGGCCGCGCCCGAGACGGCCGAGAGCAACCAGGAAAAGGAAGCGAATGCTTCGCCGGAGCCGGCTGAGACCACTCCGGAAGAACCGGCCGAGAGCGCCGACACCCCGGCCGAGGAGCCGGTGGAAACGGCCGCTGAAGCCGAAACACCGCCCGAACCGGCGGTTTCTCCCGAAGAGGCCCCGGCGGAAGCCGCGGCGGAGACCCCGGCCGTGCCGGCCGCTGAAATCCCCCCGGAATCCCCGGCGGAAACACCGCCACAGAGTGAGCCAGAACCGGCGGCCGAAGTCGCCGCCGCTGACCATACGGACGCTCCGGAGGCCGGAGCGGAAGAGAGCGCGCCCGAGGAAGCCCCGGCCGGGGAACCGCTTTCGCCGGCCATGGAGAAGCTGACCGCCACCGAGGATGCGGCGCCCACCGAGTTCGAAAAGATGATGGAAGCCTACGAGCAGAAGATCGCCGATGTGCGCAAGGGCTCCTTCGTCGAAGGCAAGATCGTCAAGATTCAGGAAGACAACGTGCTGGTGGATATCGGCACCCGCTGCGAAGGCATTTTCCCGGTGGACGAGATCAAGGACAAAAACGGGAACCTGAAGTATTCCGAAGGGGATACCATTATCGTTCAGGTGCTGTCCTCCGCCACTTCCGATTTCAGCATCCGGCTGTCTCACAAAAATGCCCGGAACTATGAGCTGCTGGAGGAACTGCGCAAAAGCTACCAGGACGGCACGCCCGTCGAGGGTACCATCGTCGAGGCCATCAAGGGCGGGATGCGGGTGGATATCCACGGTCTGGAAGCTTTCCTGCCCGCCTCCCAGGTGGAACCACGCTATGTGGAGAACCTGGAGCAGTACGTCGGCCTGACCGATCGCTTCCGCATCGTGAAATTCAACATCCGCCAGAAAAAGATCGTCGTCTCCCGCCGCTCCGTCATGGAAGAGGAGATGGAGGAGCGCAAGGCCGAGCTGTGGAATACACTGCAGCTGGGGGACAAGGTCAAGGGCAAGGTTTCGCGGCTGACCGGATACGGTGTGTTCGTGGATCTGGGCGGTGTGGACGGGCTGATCCATATCTCGAACCTCTCCTGGGACAAGGTCAAAAAGCCTTCGGAACTGGTGCGGGTCGGCCAGGAGATCGAAACCCAGATCATCGAACTCGATCCCGAACGGGATCGCATCGGCCTGGGCCTGAAGCAGATGGTGGAAGATCCCTGGCTGACGGTCAACGACCGCTATTTCGTGGACCAGCGGGTGACCGGTGTGGTGGAGAAACTCGAATCCTTCGGGGCGTTCGTGAAGCTGGAGCCCGGAATTACGGCGCTGATCCCCATTTCCGAAATGAGCTGGACCAAGCGGATCAATCATCCCTCCGAGGTCCTGTCCAAGGGCGACCAGGTCGAGGCCATGGTCCTGCGGGTGGATCAGAACGACCGGAAAATCTCCCTGTCGCTGAAACAGGTGACGCCTTCCCCCTTCCAGCATTTCGTGGATCAGCACCCGGTGGGTGAGATCCTGGATGGCGAAGTGACGAACGTGGTCGGGTACGGCGCCTTTGTCAAACTGGATGAAGGCGTGGAAGGGCTGCTGCACATTTCCGAGCTTTCGTGGCTGCCGGTCCGCAATATCGATGAATTTGTCAAGGCGGGTGAAAAAGTCCAGGTCAAGATCATCGGTGTGAACCGGGAGGACGAACGGATTTCGCTGAGTGCCAAGCTGGGCGAACCGCCCGAGGATGAGCAGGACAGCGCCAGGGGCGATGCCCGCGGGGCCCGGGACGACCGGCGGCCGCCCCGCAAGGGAGTAAGGAAGGATAAAAGCGAGGATCAGCACTACATCCTGAAGAAGCTGCCTTCCTCATCCACCAAGCTGGGTGAAATGTTCCCACAGGATTTACTGGACAAGATGAAATCCAAGAAATAGCTGCGCGCCGGCGGCGCGGCCGGACGACAACCCCAGTGACAGGTGCCGGGAGACCCGCCTGGCGCCTGTCAGTGGATTTCCCGTCGCTGCAATTGCGTTCATGGGAAAAAAAGTCTACTCAACACCTTTGCGCTCCACCCGCCCGAACCCACCGGCCTCCCCGCTGATGTGCGTGTTTCTGAATCTTGGCGAAGACGAATTTGTGTTCGCCGAAGAGGGCCTGTCCCTGCGGCGGGCGGCCACCCCCCGGGACGCCCTGGCCGCTCTGGAGCCGGGCGGCCCGATGGAGGGCGGCCTTCTGGTGGCCGTTTCCCGCAACCTGATGAAAAACTACCTGGCGCTTTCCACACTGTTCTTCTCGGAACGGACCCGCCAGGTGACGTTTATGCCCATTATCCACTCCCGTCATCGGATCCCCTCCTTCAAGAATTTCCTGTTCGGCCGCGAACCACGGGCCGTCGAGGGGGTGGATGCGGCGGTCCTGGGCGAACTGATGATGCAGCGGGCACTGGACCGGCGCCGTTTTCAGCGGATTCCTGTGGAATTCGTGGCTTTCGCCGGCCGGGCAGGTACGGAAGAGCAGCTCCCGGTGGTCTGCCGGAACATCTCCTGGGACGGCACCTATTTCGAAACCAAGCGGGATCTCGCCTTCGAACACTTCCTGATGGTGCTGCGTTCGCGCCTGCACAAAATTGAATTGCCGGCCCGCATCGTTCGCCAGGTCCGGATGGATGGGCCGCCCCGCCGTTTCGGTTATGGCGTGCGGTTCGATATGCCGCTGCCCCTGACCCTGATCCAGTATATGTTCATGAAATATATGAAGGATACGGTGGTTCCGGCCGGCAGCGACGACGCCGGGGAGACCGCCGGCGTCTGACGCGTTCCGCCCGGAGCCGACGACGCCTGGCCGGTGCCGGCGCCCGCCTTTTTATGGCTGGTTTACGGTTCGTCACCTGTGCTATACTTGGTTGATAATACGCGCTTCGCGCGGATATTACCGCAAGGTCAGGCCGGTGTCCAAAATCAAATCCATCATCCGGGATCCGAAAAAAGGGAAAATATTCAACCTGCTGCTCATCTTCATGCTGATCGTGGGCACCATCCCGCTGGTGATCAGCGGCTACAACCTGATTTCGTACAACAAGAACATCCTGGCCCGTGACCAGCAGGTGCTCCATCAGCAGATCTGCAAGGCCGTGGCCAGCGAAATCCGCCTGTTTCTGCAATCCTGCTTCAACATGATCATCACCCTGCAGAAAGGGCTGGAGCTGAATTTCGACCAGGGTGTGTCGGAAGAGGTCTTCACCTCGGCCAAAACCCAGAATTTTCTGGAGTCTCTCTTCGACGCCCATGACCGGATCATCTATATCAATGCCATCTACCGCAATGGGAAGGGTGTGCAGAGCGGTATCCTGATCAGTGAGGAAGCGTTGCAGAGCGATATACAGCGGGCGTTCCATCACTGCCTGGAGGTGGGCGAGACGTTCGTTTCCCGGCCGCGTTATGCCGCCCAGTCCAACCAGGTCTACATCACCATCGGCAAGCGGGTGTCGTCGGGGGGCGAGATCGGCGGGGTCCTGATCTTCGTGTTCAACATGACGGACGTCTACGTCAACATCCGCCGCATCGATTCGGGCAACACCGTTTTCGTGCTGGACGGGAGGGGCGACCTGATACTGCATCCCAATATCCGGCGTTTTTCCGAAGAGGTGAACATGGGGCAGCATCCCATTTTCCTGGAAATGAAAAAGCTGAGCACCCATGCCATCTCCACCTTCCCCTTCGAGGAAACGTCGGGCGATACCACTGTGGGTATGGTCGGCTCCGTTTACATGATTCCCGAGGATCACGTCAACTGGGGCGTCGCCGTACAGACACCCGAGGATGTGGCCAACCTGGACATCGTGAAAATGCAGCTGCAGACCATCACCTGGATCGTGCTGTCCATCATTTTGGCGCTCATCATGAGCTTCATCTTTTCGCAGCGGCTCAGCATCCCCATTCAGAAACTGACGGCCAAGACGCTGTCCATCACCGAGGGAAATTTCAGTGAGCGGGTGGACATCAAGTCACGGAACGAGATCGGCATTCTGGCGGACAATTTCAACCTCATGTCCGAGAAGATCGAAAACTATATCGAGCGCCTGAAAAAGGCCGCCGAACAGAACCGCCAGCTGTTCATCGGGGCCATCCGTACGCTGACGGCGGCCATCGACGCCAAGGATCCATACACCCGCGGCCACTCGGAACGGGTGACCCAGTACTCGCTGCTCATCGCCCGGGAGATGAACCTGCCGGCCAAGGAGATCGAGCGCATCTACCTCGCCGGTCTGCTGCACGATGTGGGGAAGATCGGCATCAGTGACTCGATTCTGCAAAAGCCGGGACTGCTGACAGAAGAGGAGTACTCCCTGATGAAGCAGCATCCCCAGCTGGGGGCCGATATCATGAACCAGATCCCCCAGCTCAAGGAAGTCATGCCGGGTATCCGTCACCATCACGAGTGGCTGGACGGCTCCGGCTATCCTGACGGGCTGTGCGGCGACCAGATCCCGCAGGACGCCCTGATCATCGGCGTGGCGGATTGCTTCGACGCCATGACCACCGAACGGCCATACCAGAAGCCCTTTACGGTGGAGGCGGCGCTGTCCCGTATCAAGTCGTTCATCGGAAAACGGTTCGCCGCCGGCCCGGTGGAAGCCCTCTGGCGGGCGTATGAGAAGGGGAAGATCGTCCAGCCGGATCAGACGGAAATCAAAAAATACCGATACATCACGAGTAACTGATCATGCCGTTCACCAAAATTCTGTCTGAACTCGTGGACGCGGTCGATGGATCTCTGGGGGCGATTTTTTTGGACGACGAGTGCGAATACGTCCAGTATTTCGGCCATATCGATTCGTTCCGCCACAAACTCCTGGGGGCCTACCAGGGGATCCTGTTCGGGCAGGTGAAGAAACGGATCGATCACCTGTCGCAGGTGGCGCCCCTGAAGATCGTTTCGGAATATGAAAATGCCCAATTCATCACCATCCAGCTGAAATCGGGCTACTTTCTGGTGCTGGCCCTGGACCGGCAGGCCAATATCGGCAAAGCCATGAAGGAGATCGAGCAGGTGGCCGCCGTGATCAACCGCGAAATCATCTGACGAGGGCTGCCCGTCCGGCCTGGGTGCGGCGGGGGCCAGCCGGGAGTGAGACATGTTGCTGGCGGTGGATATCGGAAATACCGACATTCATTTCGGCGTGTTCGCCGAGAGCGGGTTGCGGGCCGAGTGGCGGTTGCGGACGCGCCAAGAGCAGACCAGTGACGAATACGGCCTCGACTGCGTCAATATCCTCCGCCATTTCGACATCGACAAGGAGCGGCTTGCCCGGGTGCTGATCGCCTCGGCCGTTCCCGGACTGGATCCCGTCATCGCCGGCATGTGCCGCAAATATTTCGGTCTGGAACCCGAGTTCATCGACGCCACCCGCCAGTCGTTTCTCCGGATCGACTACAACCCGCCCACCGACGTGGGCGCCGACCGGGTGGCCAGCGTGGTGGCGGCCTATATGCGGTACGGCGCGCCCCTCATCATCATCGATTTCGGTACGGCCACCACCTTCGACGCAGTGGACCGCAACGGTGTGTATCTGGGCGGTGCCATCGTCCCGGGCGTGCTCCTGTCGGCGGAAACGCTGAGCCGTCATGCGGCCCGGCTGCCCAGGGCCGGCGTAATGAAACCGGCGGAGATCATCGGCCGGAACACCGTGCAGAGCATCCAGTCGGGCTTGTATTACGGCAACCTGTTGATGATCGAAGGCATGGTGGCCCGTTTCAAGGAGCGGCTGGGGCAGGATGCCCGGGTAATTGTGACCGGCGCTCTGATGGACGTGTTCCGGAATGACTTGACCGGGGTCACCGCCTTCGAGCGGGACCTGACGCTGACGGGTTTGTACTATATACATAGTAATAAAAGTTGACATTGTGACCCGACTGAACTATTTCAACTTCTACACCGAGATTGAGGAATTTTTCATCCAGAAGCGGGGGAAGCATATCCTGCTTTCGCCCCTGGACTGGATGCTCATCGAGACCTGGCGCCAGATGGAGATCCCGCTGACCGTCGTGCTGCGTGGCATCGATCGGGCGGTATCCCTGTTCCAGGAGAAGGAGAGCCGCTACCGGTTCGTCAACTCCCTGTATTATTGCAACCAGGCGGTGCTGGAAGAGCAGGAGAAATACCTGCTCAGCAAGACCGGCGGCGGTGCCGGCGGGGCGGAGGCCGGCGACGGGAGTGAGGAACCGGCGGCCGACGCCGGCATGGGCACGGCGCAGGTGGAGGAACACCTGCGGGGGTTTCGCCAGGCGCTGCTGGCCTTCGGCGAAGCCCGGACCGATGAGCCGGTTCGGGAGACCGTGACACGAATCGAAGAGCGGCTGGACGAAATCCTGGCGGCTCACCAGGGCGGCGGCGATCCGGACAGTCTGGAGCGGCAGCTGGTGATTCTCGCCGAACTGCTCCATCCCTGCCTGGAGGAGTGCCTGACCCCGGAAGAGCGAAAGGCCATGCTGCGCGAGAGCCGGGCCGAGCTCCGCCATCACCGCCGCAACCTGCCGCCGGAGATGTACGAGCGTATTTTGCGCAATCTTTATCTTAAAAAACTCAGGGAACATTTCCTGATTCCTGACCTTTCACTGCTGAATATCCAATGACGACACAGGCCAGGGCTGAGGTTATCATCGAGAAGCTGGTCCATCGGGGCGCGGGGCTCGGGCGCCTGCCCGATGGCAAGGCCGTATTCGTGCCCTGCTCGGTGCCCGGAGAGCGGCTGCGGGTGAGGGTGACGGAAGAGCGCGCCTCGTTCGCCCGCGGCGTCATCGAAGAGATCCTGGCTCCGGCGCCGGGTCGCCGGGAACCGCCGTGCCCGTATTTCGGTTCATGCGGCGGATGCCAGCTGATGCACATGGAATACGCTCAGCAGCTGGAATGGAAGCAGAAAATCCTGGCCGAGATCTGGCGCGGCCGGCAGCCAGTGGCATGCGGCACAACCAGGCACCGGGAACTCGGATACCGGCAACGGGTGCGGTTGCATGTCCGCCCCGAAACAGGCCGGCTGGGATTCGTCCATCAAAATACTAGTGAAATAGTAGATATTGGGGACTGCCTGTTGTGCCACCCGGTCATCCGGGAAACCTTCCCCTGGCTGCGACGGCACCTCTTGCCCCGGTTGCGGGAGCTTGGACTGCCGGTGCGGGAGATCCTGCTGGCAGCCGGTGAGGCGTCGCCGGCCGCGATCTGGCTCCAAGCGCCGGAGCCGCTGGATCGGCGTCTCCTGGCGCGAGTGCGGCGCCATAGTCCATATCCCCTCGGCGGCACCGGGGATGATGCGCCGGCTCCCCGGATCATGTTGGAGATGGGCGGCTTCCGTTTCGAGGTGAGTCCCGCCACGTTTTTCCAGGCCAATCCGGGGGCCGTTCTGGACGTGTGCCGCCATCCCGCCATGGCTCTGCCGGCGGAGAGCCGGGTGCTGGAGCTGTATGCCGGGCTGGGTTTGTTCACCCTGGTTCTGGCCCGACGCGCCCACCGGGTATGGGCTGTGGAAGGCAATCCCGATGCCCGGCGACTTTTCGAACGGAGCCTGGCCCTGAATCCGGCCGCCAACGTGATTTTCCGGCAGTGCAGCGTCGAGCGCTGGCTGGCGGAAGGGGCTGTCGACCATACGACGGCGGACACTCTCTTTCTGGATCCGCCGCGGACCGGCCTGAGCCGTCCGGTGCGGAAGCGGCTGCCGCAGCGATCCTTTTCCCGTATCCTGTACCTGTCCTGCGATGCCGTCACCCAGCATCGTGATCTGCAGGACTGGCTGGTGAAGGAGACCTGTGGGCTGGAATCACTGACCCTGTTCGATTTCTTTCCCAACACCTTCCATTTCGAATGTCTGGCACGGTTGTATGAACCCGGTTCCTAAGCCGACATCTGTGCTTTCCGGTCGGGCGGCGCCGCTGTTCTGGCTGCTCCTCGTGTTCACGGGAGGGATCCTGGCCGGTCACAGCCTGCGGGTGTTGCCGCTGACGGCCGTGGCGGTCGGACTGCCGGCCTTGCTGGTCATGACCCTGTTTTGTCTTTGGCGCCGACGGCGACGGCTGGCGTTGCTGTGCGTCGGGCTGATTGTTCTGCTGGCCGGAGCCATCCGGGAGAAGGAGGAAGCGAGACGGTATGCGGCGGCCGTGGGCATCCTTCGACCACTGGAGGAGGCCATGGCGCGCGGGGATACGCTTCGTCTTGAAGGGCGAACGGTGGAGATTCCCTGTTTCGGCTGGGAGCGGGAGGCGCTGCAGGCCGGCGTCGTGGTGGAGAAGGTCTGGATCGGTGGTCAGCCGCATCCGGTGTCGTTCACGACGCTGTTACGCGTCTACCAGCCGGGGCAGTTCAGCTTTACCTGGAGCAAAGGTGACCGCATCCAGTTCCTGGCCCGTCTGACCCGGCCGCGGTGGTTGCGCAACCAGGGGCAAAGCCAGGCATCTATATACTATTGGTATAGTAATATTGTATGTCTCTCGTCGTGCAAGATTCCGCAACTGGTCACGGTGCTGGAGGACCATCCGCCCGGCATCCGCCACCGGTTGCGGTCGGCGGTGGACCGAGCCGTAGAGGGGGCGGTAGCCGAAACCGGCGACCGCAAGGTTCTGCGGGCCCTGATGCTGGGCGTCAGCCTGGATGACGCTGCCTTGCGGAGTGCCTATGTGGATGCCGGTTTGTACCACCTGCTGGTGATCAGCGGTTTGCATGTCACCCTGGTTATGGGGCTGGTGGGCGGCATCCTATGGCTGATGCGGCTGCCGCGAACGGCCGGCCTGGTGATCCTTTTCATTGCCCTGGCCGGTTACGCGGAATTCGTCCAGCCCCGGATCTCCATTCTGCGGGCGGCGATTATAATTACTATATATTTAGTATCAAAAGGGATTTACCGCCCGGCCCGTCTCCTGAACGTGACGGCACTGGCCGCCGGGCTGCTGCTGCTGACTCAGCCCTGGTACATATACGATCCCGGTTTCCAGCTCACCTTCGGGGCGGTCTTCGCTCTGGCCGTCATCTACCCGGTATGGCAGCAGAGCGTGATCGCGCCGCTGCATCTGGCGGCGGCGACGGTCTGCACCGCACGGGTGGATCTGGGCGCGGAGCCGGAGCACGTCCGGGCGCGCCGGATCCGGTTTGCCCTGGAGCGATTTCGCTTTTTCTGCATTCCACGCCGCCGACCCCGCCGGGCTTGCCGGGTTTTCAGCCTGGGACTCCGTCTGGCCGCGACGGTCCTGGCGCCCCTGCTGGCGGGAGTGGCGGTGCTGGCGCTCACGGCGCCCGTCCTGGCCCGGATTCATGCCCCCCTGGCCCCGGCCAGCGTGGTTCTCATGCTGCCGGCGCTGATGATATTGTGGCCCTTGCTGATGGTGGCGCTCCTGACCCTGCCGGCGATGCTGTTGGGGGAGGCGGCGGCCGGCTGGCTGATCGGGCTGGGCGGGGAGCTGGCCGGCACGCTGAACCGGCTCGCGGAATCCGCGCCGCTGGCGCCACGCTGGTTGTACGTCTGGCCCGGGGTGGTCGTTGGGGTGTACCTGGTGCTCCTGTTCCTGCTCCTCCGCTACGGGCGCCAGCGGGCATTGCCGCTGCTGGCGGTGATCCTGGCCGGTTTGTGGTGCTGGATTACCCCCTTTACGGCCGGAACGGGGGATGTCCACCTGTCCATGCTGGATGTGGGGGAGGGGGAGGCCATGCTCATTCGCGGGCGCGGCGGCGAAAGCCTGCTGGTGGATACGGGCGGCTGGCCCGATTTCGGTGACGGGGCCGGGGCCAACGGCGGCCGTGGCGACCTTTCCCGGCGGGTGATCATTCCGGCCCTGTTGCACCAGGGGGTGTCCACGCTGGATGCCGTCGTCATCACCCATTTCGATTTCGACCACTGCGGATCGCTGCCGGGGCTGATTCGTTCGTTTCCCGTCAAGCGGGTCTACTGTTCGGCCAGTGACTGGCGGCGCCAGCCGCCGCTGGCCCGGGAACTGGCGCGTCACTTGCAAGCCGCCGCCATTCCGCTGATCCCCTTGTCGGTACCGGCTCGCATCGAGTTCCCGTCGGTGGAGCTCGACGTCCTGCACCCCGAGGAGCAGGCACCTCTGGCCGACGGCAATGCCAATTCGCTGGTGATCCATGGCCGGAGCGGCGGGTTTTCCTTTCTGTTGACCGGAGATATCGACGCCCGAACCGAAGGCCGCCTGGCGGCGGCGGGCCGGCTGCGGCCGGTGGATCTGCTCAAATGCCCTCATCACGGGAGCCGAACATCGTCGTCCGAGAGGCTGCTGCAAGAGACCCGACCCGTTCTGGCCCTCATCTCCGCCGGCCCTCCCTGGCGCTTCAGCCATCCTTCACCCGTCGTCGTGGACCGTCTGAACCGGTACGGTGTGCACTGGTGGTCCACTTACCGCGACGGCCAGATCATTGCCCGCTTTCAGGACGGCCAACTGCGGGTGGAACGCCCGGTTTCCGACTCCCCGCTTGATTTTCCGGAACCGCCGCTGATCCTCTCCCGCTCGCCGCATGGGGCGAGCGTGCCGGAAAAACCCCTCGCAAATTTCTCGCTTTCTTCGCAAACCAAATAATTGATAATTAAGCTATAAATCGACCCAGATCCCGCCCGGAAAAATATTTTTCGCACAAATCCGTCGTCGTGCGTTTTTTACGGTTGGAAATGCAAGACAACCGGCGCGCAGGATGTCTGACCATTCTCAAATTTTTGATTGGGAGGTTCAACATGAAGAGAAACGGATTTGTGATGGCCCTGCTGGTCTGCTGCCTTTGCCTGGCCCTGGCGGCCCTGGCCGGTGCCGTGCCTCGCAGCGCGGGGACCAGCGTCCAGCCGGCCAAGGAAGAGATGGGCAAGGTGAACATCAACGTCGCCTCGGCCGAACAGCTGGAATCCCTGCCCGGGATCGGTCCCAAGATTGCCCAGCGGATCATCACCTGGCGCAAGGAGAACGGAAAATTCCAGAAAATCGAGGACATCATGGCCGTCAAGGGCATCGGCGAGAAGAAGTTTGCCCGCCTCAAAGAGCTCATCACCGTGGAGTGAGCGGCGACATCGACTTTCGGGGAATCGACCGCCCGCCTGCGCGGGCGGTTTTTTTCTAAATATCTGTAAAATTGCATATTTACTGAATTTCTGCTTGACTTTTCCTCCCATTCTAGGTAATACCGAATAAGCACATAACCGCTCGCCGCCAAGCCTCAATCCGCTCATCGGGTGGAGATAAAAGGAGGACGGATGTCTCATCAGGTCATGCAGAAACAACACTTCTGGACCTTCGTGGAGAATCTGGCCCGCAGCCATCGGCTGGTGGGACCGGTGGCCCACCCCGAGCAGGGCTACGCCTTCGAATATCTGGATGATCGCTGGCGGGATCTGGTTCTGGATTATCCGCCCAGCCAATACCCGCCCAAATCCATCCTCTTTCCGCGCCAGGAGACGTTGCTGGCCTACTCCCTCGACGAAATGCCACCCCGGGTGGAGGCCTCGATCACCGTCGGACCGACGGCCATTTTCGGCATCCATGCCTGCGACCTGCACGGTATCCGCTGCCTGGACAAGGTATTCGCCGATGGAATCCCGGATCCCTATTATCAGGCCCGCCGGGCCGCGGCGCTCCTGATCGGCGTGGCTTGCCGGCCCGATGACGAATGCTTTTGCGGCAGCATGGGCACGTCACAACCGCCTGAGGACGGCTTCGATCTCTTTTTGACGGAACTGGATACGGCCTGGTTGGTCCAGGTCGGCAGTGAAAAAGGGGCTGCCGCCCTGGCGGAGAATGCCGAGATTCGCCCGGCCACGGCGGAGGAAATCCGCCGGGGGCAGGAGCGTATGGCGGCCCGGGTGCGGGAGCAGAAAGGAATCCGTATCAAGGTCGAACATCTGCCGCTGCTCTTCGGCGGGGAATACCATGATCCCATCTGGGACGAGCTGGGCGAGCGCTGCATTTCCTGCGGTGAGTGCAATTTCGTCTGCCCGACGTGCTACTGTTTCGATGTGGCCGACGAACCGGATCCGGCCGGCTCGGCCGGCGGGCGGCGCGTTCGCATCTGGGACGCCTGCCAGCGGCCGGACTTCGCCGCTGTGGCCGGGGGCAAGAACTACCGCGATACCGCCGCCCAGCGGAACCGTCATCGCTTCTATCGAAAATTCCTGTATCCGGTGCTCAAATACAAAAAGTCCTTTTGCGTGGGGTGCGGCCGGTGTGTCCGCAGCTGTCCGGTGGATATCCAGATCGTGGAGACGGTCAACCACTTCGTGGAGCAGCGTTTGCCGGGAGGGACATCATGACCGAATCACCGTATGTGCCCCGCTGGGCCACCATCCGGCATATCCGCCGTGAAACCCCCTCGGTGAAGCGGCTGGAGCTGGAATTCGAGGATGGCGGGAGACTGGGTCACCAGCCCGGGCAATTCGTCGAGGCCGGACTGCTGGGCGTGGGTGAGGCGCCGTTCTCCGTCAGTTCCTCGCCGCGGCGGGCCGACAGTTTCGACCTGGTGGTCCGGGCGGTGGGGAGGGTGTCAGGCCGGCTGCACGAATTGAAAACCGGCGATCGGCTCGGAGTCCGGGGACCGTTCGGTCACGGGTTCGACCTGGCCCGCTTCCGCCAGCGGGATGTGCTGGTCGTCGCCAGCGAGATGGGGCTGGCCACGTTGCGGTCGCTGATCCATGAAATGCTGGAAGAGCGTCTGCTCTACGGCCGGCTGATGATTCTGGTGAGCGCGCCCACTCCCGAGCAGCTGCTGTTCAAGGATGAACTGGCCGAGTGGACCAATCGGCGGGACATCGATTTTTATGTGACCGTGGATCGCGCACCCGACCGGGAATGGAGCGGCCATATCGGGGTGGTCAATACCCTGTTCCAAAAGGTGCAGTTCGACCCCAAGCAAACGGTCACCGCCATTTCCGGACCGCCGGTCATGTACAAGTACGCCTTGCTGGAATTGTTGGGCCGCGGAGTCGCTCCGGCCAGTATTTTTCTGACCATGGAACGACGGATGCGCTGCGGCGTCGGCAAGTGCGGGCATTGTCAGATCAACAGCGTCTACGTCTGCCAGAAAGGGCCGGTTCTATCCTATGCCGATGCCGGCAAGCTGGAGGAAGCGTTCGCCTGAGTCGGGCCGACGGGCCGGCATCCGGGATTACCGGAAAACAGGGCGAAGCCTCGCCGGAGGACGGTGCGCCGGGCGGGCGGTTCAATTCCGGCCGACCAGGGAATTCGAGTATACGGGAGACTGCGGAGGTTGCCGTGGCGAAGAAGATATTGATCATCGATGATGACGCGGACATCGTGGAGGCCATGCGAATGGTCCTGGAAGCCAACGATTTTGAAATCCACACCGCGTTCACCGGGGCGGAGGGGCTGGAAAAAGTCAAGCAGGTGCGACCGGACCTCGTCATCCTCGATGTCATGATGGAAGACGACACCGCCGGCTTCCGGGTGTCCTGGGCCTTGCGCAACCAGGATCCCCGCTCGGAATATGCCGATTGTCGCGACATCCCCCTGCTCATGATCTCCGCCGTATCGGAAATGAAAGGTTTTCGTTTTGACCCCCGCCGGGACGGGGATTATCTGCCGGTGGACGAATTTTTATCCAAACCGGTGATGCCGCTGGACCTGATCGGGAAAGTCGATGCCCTGTTATCTCGCGAGTAAGGTACACGGACAGTGGATTTGAGAATTATTCCGCTGGAACGGGAACTGTCGGATCGACTTCACTGGTTTATCCGATTGCGCTGGTTCGCTGTGGCCGGCCTGGCGTTGTTCAGCCTGGTGGGGCCGCTCATCATCCAGGGCTTGTCCACGACCACGCTGCTGGCCATCGCCGGAGTGATCCTGGGCTACAACTGCCTGTTCCTGCTGCTGGAAAGACGGTGGAACGTCACGTTCCTGATTCATTTCCAGGTGCTGCTGGACTGGCTGGCCCTGACGGTGCTTTGCCACCAGACGGGGGGCATCGACAGTCCGTTTGTGCTGTTTTTCGTGTTCCATGTCATCCTGATATCCATGCTCACCAACCGGGGGGGCTGTTTCGCCCAGGGCTTCGTTTCCATCGTGCTGATCTGCCTCATGATCGTCGTGGAAAAGACGGGGCTGTGCCCCATTCCGGAAATTTCCGGTTTCAACATCGCCGCCCATTACGAGCGGACCGATTACCTGGTGATGTACATCCTGGCCTTTGCCGGCGTCGTCATGTTTTCCATCTACCTGACCACCTCCATCGTTCAGCAGCTGCGGCAGCGGGAGGAAAAACTCATCACCCTCCAGCAGAATCTCAGCCGGTCGTATCAGGAGCTGGTGGAGCTCGATGCGGCCAAGTCCCGCTTCGTGCGGACGGTGGCCCACGAGATCCGCAGCCCCATGGCGGCCACGCAAAGCCTGCTGCGGGTGGCCCTGGACGGATTCGCCGGCGATATCAACGAAAAGGTCCGCGATCTGCTGGTCCGCTCGGAGCGGCGCATCATCCAGCTCCTCGACCTGGTCAACGAATTGCTCGACCTGGTTCGGGGCGGGCAGATCCTGCCCGAGGAGGACAAGTCCGATATCAATGTCTATGAGGCGATTTCCCGCATTCTGAGCCACATGGAAGGTCGCGCCGAGGAAAAGAATATTCACCTGAAGTTCAGAATGCCGGACACCAATGTCATTTTTCGGGGCGACGAACAGGACCTGGAACGGATTTTCCAGAATCTAGTGGGCAACGCCATCAAGTATACCCCGCCCAAGGGATATGTGAAGGTCATCGGGCGGCTGCGCCGGGACAATTTCCTGTTGTTCAAGGTGTGCGACACGGGCATCGGCGTCCCCGCCAAGGAAGTGCCCCGCGTTTTCGATGAGTTCTACCGGGCATCCAACGCCAAGCGAAGCCAGAAAAACGGCACGGGGCTCGGCCTGTCCATCGTCAAAAAAACCATCGAAAAATATGGTGGCCAGATCAAATTGAACAGCAAGGAAGGAAAGGGCAGCTGCTTTTCCGTGTACCTGCCGGTGATTGTTTTGAAGGACCAGTCGCCGAGGGGGACATAGCAGTTGATTCTTTCCTTCAATATATGTAGAATTATAAAATAATACGGTAAGGAGCCGGACTTTGAAAAAAGACAAAAAGACCAGCGAGCCGCTGATTCAGGACTTTGCCAGGTCCTTCAAGGTCGTCTACAAGGAGGAAATGGCCAAGCGCACCATCTGCCGGATGGATATCGAGGCGCCGCTCATCGCCCGCAAGGCCAAGGCCGGGCAGTTCATCGTGCTGCGGGTGCGGGAGGAAGGCGAACGTATTCCCATGACCATCACCGACAAGGATCCGGAAAAAGGGACCATCACCATTTTCTATCAGGTCATCGGCAAGACCACCGCCCTCATGCGGACATTGAAGGTGGGCGATTCCTTCGCCGACGTGGTCGGCCCCCTGGGTGTGCCGGACGAAATCGAAAGTGTCGGCAAGATCGTCATGGTCGGGGGTGGTACGGGCACGGCCGTCCTGTATCACATCACGAAAGCCTATCGCGAAAAGGACAATTACATCATCGGCATCGTCGGCGGACGCGAAAAGGAGCTCATCATTCTCGAGAAGGAGATGGGCGCGCTGTGCGACGAGCTCATCATCACCACGGACGACGGCAGCTACGGCGAGCGGGGCCTGGTTACGGATGCCCTGACCCGGGTACTAAAGGAAGCGTCGGACATCCGCCTGGTGTGGGGTATCGGGCCGCTGGCCATGATGAAAGCGGTGGCCAAACTGACGCGCCCGTTTCGCATCAAGACCATGGTCAGCCTGAATCCCATCATGGTGGACGGGACCGGCATGTGCGGCTGTTGCCGGGTGAGCGTCGGCACCCAGACCAAATTCTGCTGTGTGGACGGACCGAGTTTCGACGGCCACGAAGTCGATTTCGATGAGCTTCTGAAGCGCAAGGGCATGTACTTTCCCCAGGAGCGGGAATCCCTGCTCTTCTCCGTGCGCTAGCCGCCAAGGCAAGAATCAGAAAATCCATAAAAGGGCCAAGCAATGGAAGAAAAACCGCAAGCGGAAAAACCGAAGAAGGAAAAGATACCGCGTCAAAAGATGCCCGAGCAGAATGTCTCGGCGCGCATCCGTAATTTCAATGAAGTCCCGCTGGGCTACGATCCGGAAACGGCGCAACGGGAAGCCCGCCGCTGCCTGCAGTGCAAAAATCCCCAATGTGTGGCCGGCTGCCCGGTGGAGATCGACATCCCCGCCTTCCTGCAGCTGGTAGTGGACGGAAAGTTCGTGGAAGCCGCCCATAAAATCAAGGAAAAAAACGTGTTGCCGGCTGTGTGCGGCCGGGTCTGCCCCCAGGAGGACCAGTGTGAAAAGCAGTGCATCCTGGGCGTTCGCGGTGAACCCTGCGCCATCGGTTCGCTGGAGCGGTTCGTGGCCGACTGGGAAGCCGAACAGGGTGAAGCCTTACTGCCGTCGCTGTCCCCGCCTACGGGACACAAGGTGGCGGTCGTCGGCGCCGGGCCCTCCGGTCTCACGGTGGCCTTCGACCTGGCCCTGCTGGGGCATGATGTCACCATCTTCGAGGCGCTGCACGAGCCGGGGGGCGTGTTGATCTACGGCATTCCCGAGTTCCGGTTGCCCAAGGCCATCGTCAAGCGCGAGGTGGAGTTCCTGCAACGGTTGGGTGTCAAATTGCACACCAGCATGGTCATCGGCCGGACCGTCGAGGTGGACGAACTGCTGAAAAGCGGCTTCGAGGCCGTGTACCTGGCCGTTGGCGCGGGTCTCCCCATGTTCATGAAGATTCCGGGCGAGAATCTCAACGGCGTGTTTTCAGCCAATGAATTCCTGACCCGCGTGAACCTGATGAAGGCCTACGATTTTCCCGACGTGGACACGCCCGTCTGGGTCGGCAAGAACGTGGCTGTTATCGGCGGCGGCAACGTGGCCATGGACTGCGCCCGGACGGCTCTCCGCCTGGGCGCCAAGCGGGTGTCGGTCATTTACCGGCGCTCACGCAGCGAGATGCCGGCGCGGCATGAGGAGATCGTCCGGGCTGAAGAGGAGGGGATCATTTTTTTCTTTCTGACCAATCCCATCCGCTATCTGTCCGACGACAAGTTCTGGGTCCGGGGCATGGAGTGCGTGCGCATGGAACTGGGGCAACCCGATCCATCCGGGCGGCGCTCGGTCAAACCGATCCCCGATTCGGAGCAGATCATCGATTTCGACACCATTATCGTCGCCATCGGGGCCGGGGCCAATCCCATCATCGCCTCCACCACCCCCGATCTGAAGACCAATCGCTGGGGATATTACATCGCGGATGAAGAGTCGGGCCTGACCTCCAAACCCCGGGTCTACGCCGGAGGGGATATCGTTACCGGCTCGGCTACGGTCATTTCGGCCATGGGCGCCGGCCGGCGGTCAGCCCGGGCCATTCACCGGATGCTGATGGAGTCAAAAAAGGGATAGGTTTCACCCGCCGTCTGCCTCAAGGGATGGCACCAGTGTCGATAACCACCTAAATGCAATATACCAAGGAGTCTCTTTATGGAAGAATTACCCTTTGATGAACGAAAAAAGATGTTGATGGAGATCATCGACAAGCACGCTCCGGCCTTCAAATACGAACTGACCCGGCAGCATTTGACCGAGGACCAGATCGAGGCGCTGTACCCCGTTTTTATCAAGTTCCTGGAAAAAGCCCTGCACGAACTGTCGGTCGTCCTGCGCAGCCACAGGTTCTCGACGCCCAAGGAAGAGAAGTAGTTACGCCGAAACGGTTTAGCCGCATCACTGTGAGGAAGGAACTGATGAATTTTCAATCCGTCGATGAGATACTGGATTTCGCCGTGGCCAAGGAGGAGCAGTCCGCCCAGTTTTACGAATCTCTCGCCGCCCAGGTTCAGCAGCAAGCCATGGCCGAGGTGTTTCGGGAGTTCGCCCGCGAGGAACTGCAGCACAAGGCGAAATTGCTGGGGGTCAAGCAGGGCGGAACCCTGGCTCCGGCCCGGGAGCAGGTAACCGATCTGAAAGTCGCCGAATATGTGGTGGATGTGGAGCCCAGTCCGGACATGAGTTATCAGGACGCTCTCATCCTGGCCATGAAAATGGAGAAGGCGGCCTTCAAACTTTACAATGACCTGGCCGTCAGCACAACGGATGCCGCGCTGCGGGATACGTTCCTGGCCCTGGCGCAGGAAGAGGCCCGTCACAAGCTCCGCTTCGAACTGGAATACGACCGGAATATCCACCAGGAATACTACTGAGTCTGGGGAACCCTCCGGGACGCTGCCGGCATCCAGGATCCCCTGTATCGCCTGCTGGCGAACGGTGGCTGGAGCCGCCCGCCTGCCCGGCGGGCGGGGGACATTTCCTTTCGCTTTCATTCATGCACCGCCAACATCCGGACTGCCGGGCCGGGACAGGGACCCATGCCGGATGGCCGCCCATGGATGGCGGTTGACAACATCGGACACCATGCCGGATAATGAGGCACCTTGCCTGCGGGAGCCTGGGTAAATGGAAATTGTCACGGGTCTGGGCGGCATCCTGGTCCTCTGGTTGTTCATTCTCGGCAGCGCCTTTATCGGTGAGCAGCTGATGCCGCGCTGGATGTTGGGGGATGAGCTGGGCGCGGGTCATCCATTGCTGAGTTTTTCGGCGGCCGCCGGCATCGCCCTGCTTTCCACCACGCTGCTGATCCTGTCCATCTTGCAATTGCTTTCCGGGTATACCCTGGTCACTCTGCTGGTGGTCATCGTCCTGGCCGGGGTGGTCCGGTTGCGTATCCTGATCTGGTCCCGGCGGGATGCTTCCCTGCGCAAATGCCTGCGGACCGCAGCACTGCCGCTGCTGGGCGTCAGCCTGATGGCGCTCCCCTTTCTCGTTGCCCCGCCCATCGGCCGGGATGCGCTGGTCTATCATCTGGAGGTTCCCGGCCAGTATCTGGCCAGCGGAGGGATGATCGATCTGCCGGCCAATGTTTACAGTTATTTCCCCATGGGCATCGAAATGCTGTATCTGCCCGCCCTGTCGGCCTTTTCGGCGTCTGCTCCCCGGTTTGTGCATTTCGGTTTTCTGCTGCTGACCATCATCGGAGTGGTGGAATACACCCGGCTGGCCCAACCCGGGCGAGCGACGGTCATGGTGTTACCCCTGCTGTTGCTGGCGTTCGCCACCGTGCCCACCCTGCTGCTCAATGCCACGGCGGCGTATATCGATACCGGCTGGATGTTCTTCGCTTTCGTCATGGTGGCCGGTCTCGATTATTATTTTCGCTCCAAGCGGCGGACCTTTCTCCTGCCGGCAGGCATTGCCGCCGCGTTTCTCATGGCGGTCAAGTACACCTCGGTCTATCTGATCCTGGTCATTGTCCTGGCGGTCCTGCTGTGGCGGCTGGTGTGGAAAGTGCCCTTGCCGCTGGACCGTCGCTGGCTGGTGGTGACGGCCCTGGCGCTGGTGGCGGTGGCCGGGCCATACTATTTCCGCAATCTCGTGTCCACCGGCGATCCGGTGTTCCCCTTCCTTACGGGCGCCGTACCGGTTCATACCCCCTTCTGGTCGCCGGAGCAGCAGGAGGCATTCTGGGGATTCCTGAGCCGTTACGGTCCCGAGTGGCTGAGTCCCTGGCTGTACCCCCTCAATGTCATCGGGGCGGCCATCAACTGGCGCCTGCACGACCCGCATCTTTTCGACGGGGTGTTGGGTCCGTTCCTGTTCCTGGCCGCGCTGGGCTGGTACGGCGCAAAATCCGGCGGCCTGCGCCGTGGCGGGTTCCTGATGCTGGTCACGGTGGGCTACGTCGTAGTGTGGGGGGTATCCATCCGGCAGGCCCGTTTTCTGCTGCCCATCCTGCCGGCGGTGGCGCTGATGGCCGTGTGTGGCGCCGCCTGGCTGCAGGAGAATGCCCGGCGACTTTGGACCTGGCTCCTGGCATTTCTGCTGGGCGGCATCCTGCTGTTCAATCTGCTGGTCCTCCTCCCCGAAACACGGCGCTATCCCTACTGGGACCTGTTGGCTGGCGTCATCGACCGGACGGAGTTCCTCGAAACCAGTCTGCCGGTCTATCGCTGCCAGGAGTTCATCAATCGGAACCTGCCGGCCGGGGCATCCATCTGGTTGCTCCTGACGGGGAACGAGAACTTCTATCTCCAGCGCGACTATCAATCGGATTATGTGGTCGAGGATTACCGTTTCCATCGATGGCTGCAGGAGGCCGAAACCCCGGCCGAGCTGGTTCGCCGTTTTCAGGAGACGCGAGCCGATTATCTGCTGGTGCGGCAGAGTCTGGTGGTCGATCCCCGGTTATATGGCGACCGGCCCGAAAAACTGGCGCTGGTTCACCGCTTTTTCAGGGATCATGTCCGGCTGCTGTTTGCGGCCCATGATTACGGGGTCTACGCTCTGCCGCCGTCGCCGGAAAGGTCATCCCCCTATGCCCTGCCGTTGCCGGTGCCGCCCGTTCCCGTGCTGGGGCTCACGGAATAACCGCTGCCCCCGCCGCTGGAGCCCGTCTGGACCACACGACGAACAGGACGGCGGCCGGGTCTTCAGATCCGGTGAAGCGCCGCCCGGACGCCGGCTTCATCGATGTCTATCCGGATAAAGCCGCCGTCGCCGAAAGGTCCGGGATTCAGTATCCGGGTGGGGCCGATGACATCCTCCCCCCGCGCTTCGTGGATATGCCCGCACAAGAGAAGGTGGGGCTGATGCTCTTCCACGATGCGTCGCACCGACGGGCTGCCCACGTGGTCGCCCGAGCGGATCCGGTCGGCGACCGTGTCGCGGGGCGGGGCATGGCTGATGACGATGCGCCAGCGGGCGTCGGCGATGGCCTTCGCCGGAGCCGCCAGCCCGGCGTAGATATCGTCCTCCGATAATTCGAAAGGGGTTCCGAACGGGGTGTGATTGGAGGCGCCCAGCCCGGCCAGGCCAAGGTCGCCGATGATACGCCAGCGACGGTGCAGGCTGACTTCCTCGGCCACCAGATAATCGGCCACGTCGGGATGATCCAGATTGCCCGGCACCGCCATGATGTGCGGATTTTCCGCCCGAAAGGCATCCAGCACCCGGGTGGCGGCGGGCCGGTGGCCGAACTGGGTCAGGTCCCCCAGGAGCAATACCCAGTCGGCCGCCTGCAGCTCGGGCTTCAGGGCGGGCAGATGGGTGAGGTTTTCGTGGATATCGCTTACGGCCAGCAGGCGCAGTCTGTTCATTTTCCCTCTCCGTCAGTGTCAGTGCCGGCTATTCTAGCGGGAGAGAGCGGCGGATGCAAGTGGCGCTGCCCGAAGGTCCATGGTACGATACACGCCCCGGCAGACCGTCACGGGTGACGGGCGGCTGCTTCCCGGGGGAGGGGATCATGAATAAATTCGTCCACGTATGGTGCCAGAGTCCCGTCGGACGATTGCTGGTGGGGGCCAGCGGTGAGGGCATCTGCTGGCTCGGCCTGCCGGGAGAGAGTCAGTGGGCCGACCTGCAGAACTTTCTGGCCCGCCAGGGTCTGTCCGGCGAACCGGTGCAGGATGCGATGCTGGCGCAGGCCGTCAGGGAGATCGATGAATACCTGGCCGGCCGCCGCCGGGAATTTGACGTGCCGCTTGACTTGCGAGGCACGGCCTTCCAGAGGGATGTATGGGCGGCTCTCCGCCGCATCCCCTACGGCCGGACCACCAGTTATTCCGGCCTGGCCGGAGCCATTGGCCGGCCACAGTCCGCCCGCGCGGTGGGCCAGGCGGCCCACCGAAATCCGGTTCCACTCATGGTGCCGTGCCATCGCCTGATCGGCGCTGCCGGAACCCTTACGGGCTTTGGCGGGGGACTGGATCTCAAGCGGGAGTTGCTGCGGCGTGAAGGTGTGGTGCTCACCCCGTGCCGGGCGGCCGTGAGAGCCGCCGATGACGCGGACCGGTTTCGCGGTGACAACTGATCCGTGGGCGTCAGGACTTTTCCAGCCAGGGGCCATAATCCCCGTCGGGCACCGGTTCGCCGGTTTCGCCATCGGCAAAATAGAGCCAGGCCATGAGTTCCTCGCCGGCGGCGGTGATCACCGGCACCTGGCGACGCCGGTACCGGACGGGATGTTTTTCCAGGCGGTCCAGCAGGGCCAGTGTTCGGTCATCCACTACGTAAACCTCACCCTGGATCGGCGACTGCAGCGGGGAGGAACGGACAAAGGGGATCCCGTAGACCACCAGACAATAGGCATGACGGGTGCGCGCCGGGCCCAAACCGCGGCAGTCGGCCAGAAGATGATGGTGCGCGCCGCCCCGGCGGAGCGTGCCGTAAACGAAAACCGTTTGCGGACAGGTTTTCGGCATGGGTGTTTCCGATGAACGCCGGACGGGAGACCGGATTCAGAGAAGGTTCTTCTCCGCCATCCAGCGGTCGTTGAAGATGGTGCTCAGATAGCGCGAGGCGCTGTCCGGAAAAATGGTGACGATGCGGGCCGGTTCCGTCAGCCGCTCCAGCAGGGCGAGCACACCGCACAAGGCCGCCCCGCTGGAACCGCCGGCCATGATCCCTTCTTCGCGGACCAGACGGCGGGCCATACGGAAGGAATCCCGGTCGGCGATCTGGATGATGTCGTCGATGAGGCTGAAATCCACGCAGCCGATCAGGAATTCATCCCCAAGGCCTTCAATAAGGTAAGGCGAAGGTTTTTCGCATTGTCCGGTCCGGAAATAGGATGTGAACACCGAACCCACCGGATCGACGGCGATGACCCGGATGGTGGGATCCTGCTCCTTGAGAAACCGGGCCGCGCCGCAGAGCGTTCCGCCGGTGCCGATGCCGGCAATGAAGTAGTCGATACGGCCCTCCATCTGCTCCCATATCTCCGGGCCGGTGGTGTGGTAATGAGCCTCGTTGTTCTCCCGGTTGTTGTGCTGATCGGGGAAAAAGCAACCGGGGGTCTCTTCGACGATGAGCGGGGTGATGTTGTTGTAGCTGTAAGGTGATTCCGGGGGCAGGGTAGCGTCCACCCTATGAATCTCGACGCCCAGTGCCTTGAGCTGGTCGATTTTTTCGCGACTGATGCTGTCGCGCACCACGACTTTCAGTTTGTAACCCTTCTGGATGGCGACGAGGGCCAGCCCCAGCGCCGTGTTGCCCGATGAATTCTCGATAATCAGCTGGCCGTCATGAATCCGACCCTCGCGTTCGGCCTTTTCCACCATGTACTTGGCGATGCGGTCCTTGACGCTGCCCATGGGATTGAGGAATTCCAGCTTGGCGAAGACATCGGTGTTGGGCCGGCGGATCATCCGGTTCATCCTGACCATGGGTGTCCGGCCCACCAGTTCCAGGATGTTCTGCGCCACCACGGGTCGGCGGCCAGCGGCGGATGTGGCGACCGGCCGGGAACCGGAATCGGCCGCGGGGGGCGGTTTGATGCTCATGGAATACCTTCTTCAGAACGGTCTCTCCGGCAACGGACCATCTTCGTATGACGCCGGGGAAATGTCAAGCCGGAATCGGAACAGGGAGGGTATTTTGAGAATGCAATATCTTTAAAATCAGACGATTATTCCTGTATTTTGCCGGTCTCCTCGTCGATGATCCGCAGGGCTTCCAGGACAATCTGGGTGTTGGAACCGGTGATGGAGGGAGTGAGATCGGCCGGCAACTCCGGTTTGAGCATGAAGTCGCCGCTGGACTGGCGGAGGATGTCGAGGATGGCGCCCCGGCCTTCCTGCCGGTTGCACACCGCGTGGATGATCTTCCCCTGCTGGAAATAGATGTGCCCGGATTCTTCCCCGAAACGGACCGTCAAATCGCCGGTTTTGCGGGCGGATTCCATCATCTGGATCACATCGGCCAGACCGATTTCCTCCAGCTTGCCCCGGAAGGGATCGGCGGAATCCCGTGATTGGTTTTCGAGGATATTCCGGACACGCTGCAATTCGCGGCGCACCCAGTCGTTGTCCTCGTCGACGGCCAGCCATTTTTCCAGCAGTTGCCGGGCTTCGGCATAGTGTTCTTTTTTCAGATATATTTTTGTCAGACGGGAAAAAATGGCCACGGCACCGGAGATGTCGCCGACATAAACGTTGTACTCCACCAGTTTCTGCATGGCGGGCACGTAGTGTTCGTCGTCGGCCAGAATCCGGTTGAGGGCCTGGCTGAGGCGATCGCCGTAGGTGAAGTACTGGGTGACGTCCACATTCTCCAGCAGGCGGACGGCCAGGTCGACCTCCCGTTTCTCCAGGGCCCGGTCGACATACGGGAACAGAACGGACAGCCCATCCGGCATCAGCATCACCAGTTTGTGAAGCAAACCCTGTAATTCGTTGTGTTTGCCGAGCTCGAACAACAGATCCGCCCGCAGCAGATGCAGTTTCGGCTCGGTCTCCTGATCTGGCGAAAATGCGGATTCCAGATGGATGAGGGCCTCCTGATAGTGCCGCATCTGCATGAGGGCTTCGATGATTTGCAGGTTCACCTCACGGTTGTCGGGATCGTACTGGATGTACTGGTAAAAATGGAGGTAGCTGTTCTCAAAATCCCCCTTGGCGTAATATTTGCGCCCCGCCGCCAGGTGACATTCCATGGACTTCTTCACCAGTTCCTGCCGTCCGTATAACAGGGCCAGGGACGAAAGAGCCTTGAGATTGCCTTCGTCCATTTTGCGCACGCGTTCGAAAAAGAAGATTGCCTGGCCGACATCCGTGTTCCGGGCCAGCTCGCCCGCCTTCAGATAGACTTCAAGGGCGGCGGCTGGCTGGTTCACTTGCAGGAGTGTCTCGCCCAGCAGGCTGTAAATTTCCAGATTCTGGGGATCGGTTTTGAGATATTTCCGGAATACGGTAACGGCTTTCTGTTTTTCGTTGTCCGCCACGTAGAGGCTGCCGGCTTTCTTCAACAGGATCAGCCCGCTGATTTTGTCCCCCTGGGTGATTTTCAGATCGCCCAGCATGAACAGGATGTCCTTGTCGTTCGGCTCCCGGTTGAGAATACGCTGGTAGATTTCGATGGCCTTGTCGCGCTGGCCGGCGGCAATTTTCTTCTCGGCCGACTTTTTCAGTCGTTCCTTGTCGTAAAAAATCATTTCTTACCTCGATGCGGGTTGGACCACAGGGAGCTCGGCATAGATTGTCGTACTGACCCCGTCCTCGCTCTTGATCCAGATGCGGCCCCGGTGATACTCGATGATTTCCTTGCAGAAAGCCAGACCGAGGCCGAATCGTTTGGCCGATCCTTCCACGTCGCGCCCGCCCTTGAAGAAGCGATCGAATACTTTGGGCAGATCGGTCCGGGGGATACCGACACCGGTGTCGGCGACGGAGAGCACGATAAAGCGATCATTGTAAACGGGATTGTACTGGAGTTTCAGCTCGATATGCCCGGTGGTGGTGAACTGCAGGGCATTGTCCACGAACTGTCCGAGGACAAACTGGAGCTTCTCCTTGTCGCCGCGAATGCGGGGCAGATCGTCCGGAACGTCCTGTCGCCAGACAAGGCGCTTTTGCTCGAGTTTGGGTAGGTACACCTCCTGGAGAGGCTGGAGCAGCTCATCCACATGGAACACTTCGGTCTTGAAATCGACGTCGTCGAAATATCTTTCGGCGCCGCCCTGGAATTTCTCCAGGATCAGATTCAACCGGGTCGACTCGTCGCGGCTGACCTGCAGGAAGCGGGTCAGATTTTCTTCGCTGTGTATGCCGAATTTTTCCAGAACCTTGCCGGCCATCAGGATGGAAGAGATCGGTTTGCTGATCTCCGACATGAAGTTGCCCAACAGCAGGTCCCGGCGCACGTCCATCCGCAGCACCGGTTCGAAGAAGGTCTCCAGTTTGGCCAGCCGGCGTTGACAGTCCCGATTCTGGGCATTGAGCATCTCCAGTCGGCGTCTGAGCTGATGGGCCTCCTCCCCTCCCGGATCGGCCGATGCCGCTGGTGTTTGACGGGGCAGGATGGTTCTTTCCAGGGCCAGGGCAAGGGTGGCACCCAGGCGGGTGGCGAAGTGAAGATGCTCCGGGTTCCAGGCTTGCAGCACGCTCGATTCGTCGACCAGTTGATAAATGTTGAGCAGTCCGAACCGGCTTTTGCCGGCGGCGATGGGCAGGCTCATGAACGCCATGATCTTGAACTTGCGAAGCTGTGCCGCCAGCTGGTCCACCGGCTTGCCGGGGATGACCACGTCATCGTAATCGAACGCGTTGAACATCACAGGTTTCCCGAGGGCGAACAACTGGCTGGCCACCGAATCACCGTACAACGTCAGGATATTGTGCAAGGGATCATGGTTGAACCCGGACAGAAATCTTTCGCTCAGTTCCTTGCCGTTGTGCCGGGCGTTCAGGAATACCCCGTTGGCCGTTTCGAAAGACATCAGGATGGATCGGAAAATCATATGCGGCAGCTTGTCCGGGGCATACTCACCGGTAAGGGCCTGGCTGATTTCGCCCAGAATGGTAAGTTCGCGGTTTTTTTGCTGCAGGCGGACCGAGGCGTCGTTGAGCTGGTTGTAGAGCTCCGCCAGCTTGATGTTGGTCTCAACGGCCTTGTCCAGGAACTGGTCCTGCTCAAGATCGGAACGGCTTTCCATCACCTGGATGTTGTGGGCATGGCTCTTGAGCGACTGGGAAAAGGCCTGCGCCGCCTCGGGATCATGCTCATCTTCCTGGCTGCGCTTCTGGTAGGCGTCGAGCACCGCCTCGAAGCTGCGGTCGATCTTGGTTTCGACCTCGGCCAGGCTCAGCTCGGGGAATTCCTGGTTGAACTGTTCCAGAACCTGGGTGATGGCCTGCTTGAGTGTTTGCAGGACGCCCACGCCGGCGACGGCACAGGCTCCGAAAGTGGGGAGATTTTTCTTGTTGAAACGGCGATCCATCTCGGAAATGGAATGGATCTCCTTCAGATCCTGCTTGTTGTACTGAAGAACAAGGGGCGTGCTGTCGAAATCGATGGCGTTGGCCGCCAGATTGATCTGCAGGTTATCGAAACTCTCCTGGTTGGCGTCGTCCTGGTCGACGGAGGAGTCGGCGACAAAAACCACGCCATCCGCCCCGTTGAGGACCGCCCGGCGTGTCTGGTCGTACTGGACCTGCCCCGGAACGGTAAACAGTTGCAGAGTAAGATTGTATCCGCTAACCCGGCCCAACTCCAGCGGCAGAAGGTCGAAAAACAGAGTCCGGTCATCACCGGTATTGATAGAAAACAGTTTCACCTGCTGGCTGGGAAAAAGGACTTTGTGGATGTAGATCAGATTGGTGGTTTTACCGCTCAGCGCCGGTCCGTAATAGACGATTTTCAGTTTGATCTCTTTGTCGGCATGTAGAATCTGGGCCATGGAATCCCCTTAATTGAACGGTTTACCATATTTGCTGGTTCAAATTATAGGGAGTAGGGGGATAGGTGACAAGTAGATTTTCGGCCGAACCCGGCATAAAATGGACATTCCGGGCTGTCCGGGATTCAGTTCTGCGATGCAGCGAACAGAGAATGTGCTAGAATGTTCGATCCCGGGAGTACTCCCGGAGTCCGGTTGGACGGATCCCGCCGTGCTGGCGCCGCCCGGGATTCGAAGGAAAACCCATATTGCATAGAACCCTCATCACGTGGTTACGGCGACTGTCCATCCTGATGAGCTGTCTGGTGATTCTGGTGGTGGGCTACTATTTCTTCTCGCGGAACGGCGGCTCGCCGGAAGGGGAGTCCCGGAGCGAGCCGCTGACCAGTGATATCACCAGCGCCACCCGGGAAATCGAGTATCTTCAGACCCGGGACGGAATCCCCCTTTTCCGGCTCAAGGCCAGCCGTAACATCGCCACGGTCCAGGGCGTGAATCACCTGCAGGATGTGGAAGTGGTCTACTACGGGTCCACCGGCGAACGCCGCGATACCATCAACGCCGATGAGTGCTATTATTCGGCATCCGAAAATCAGGTTCGCTTCCGGGAGAACATCGTTATCCGGCTGGCCGCCGGCTACGAGATCCGCACCCGTGAGCTGCTGTACGACAAGAGCACGGACATGGCGGTGAATGATGGCCCGTTTACCTTCGTCAGCGGGGGCATCACCGGCAGCGGGACCGGATTCGATCTGGATTTGAAGGAGCGGCAGCTTTCGGTCCGCCGGGATGTCCGGTTCCGCTACACGATGCCGGGCGGTCGGGGGAATATCGGTCCGGCCGGCGAGGAATTTCTGGAACTGGAAGCGGCGGCGGCCCGCTTGGAGGAGACGGCGGGCGTCATCCACCTGGGCCCGGCGGCGGTGGTTCGCGGCGAACGCTCCCGGCTGTCGGCCCACAGCATGGATGTCCATTTGACGGTGGACCGCACGTTGCAACGCCTGATCTGCCGGGGAGAGGCCCGCTATGATGCCCGGCAGGCGGGACGGGCCATCTCCCTGACGGCGGAGGAACTGGAATTCCGGATGTCCGCGGCGCCGGTTCATCCGGAGGAAATCGTCGCCCGGAACCAGGCCCGACTTCAGCTGGCCGAGGCGGACCTGGCGGCGCAACAGATCGCCATCCGCCTCGATGCGGCGGCGGGCATTACGGCGGTGGAGGCCAATGAGCGGGTGTTGTTTTCCTGGGTCTCCACACAGCGGACCATCGCCGGCGAATCGGTGGTGCTTCGTTTCCGGAATGGCAACCTCATCGAAGAGGTGCTGGTCACGGATGACGCCCAGCTGCGCCAGCAAAGTGAACAGGCCACCTATCAGCTGAGTGCCGGCGAGCTGCGCTTTTTCCTGGTCGAGGGACCGCCGGGTGCAGCCCGCCTGGACCGTGTCCTGGCGCGGGACAAGTCGCTGCTGAACGTGGAGACCGCCGCCGGAGATGTGCTGTCGGGCCGTTCGGATACGTTGCAGATCGGGTACGACGAGGCCGGAGCCTTCCCTGCCGTTGCCGACGCCGCCGGCCATTCCCGTTGGTCCTACATGCGGAAGGAGCCCCGCGAGGACCTGTTTCTGGAATGCCGCCGGATAACGGTCAGATTCGCTCCCGGAACCAGTGAGCCCGATTCGTTCGCGGCCGAGGAGGACGTGTACATTCGGCGCTCCTGGTCCGGTGACCGCTGGCTGGAGAGCTGGTGCCGGAGCATGTCCGGCCGGAATACGGGGACGGTGGAAGTGCCGGCCTGGCAGATCGTCCAGCGGCAGGATGTGCGCTTCAAGTCCGCCCAGCTGGACGCACAGGCCGAGAAGGCCATCCTGCAGGGGGATCTCATCACCCTGACGGAACGTCCCGTGATCCGGACCAGCGAAGCGGACACCCGGGCGGAGAGCTTCATCTACACCATGTCGGCCAACGAGGTGACGGGCACCGGCTCCGTCCAGACCATCTTCAGGAGGCAGCCGGGGGGGGCTTCGCCGCAACTGCTGCCGTGGGGCGGCGGCACCGCGGGGTCAGAGCCGGTGTATGTCCATGCCGGGCGGATCATCATGAAAAACAACGAGGGGATGATCGTCTATCGCGACAACTGCCGCATGGTGCAGGGCAACAACACCCTGACCGCGGCGGAGTTCATCCTGGATCAGCGACAGAACACGTTTCGGGCCACCGGCGGGGTGGTGGTTCTCTATTCCATGCGGACGCAGGAAAAGGGGCAGCCGGAAAAAGAGACGCCGGTGGAAATCCGGGCCCGGGATCTGACCTATACGGCCGTCGACCGGCAGATTGTCCTCGAGGGATCAGTGCGTGCCCGCACCAACCAGGGGGATCTGGTGGCGAAACGGATGTGGGGATTCTTCGAACCGGAGCAGGGTTTGCGTACCCTGTTCGCCGAAGGGGACATCCGCATTACCCAGGCGGCAAGGGAGGCGGAGGGTGACCGGGCCAAGCTGAGCCTGCCCCAGGGCGATATCATCCTGGTGGGTGATCCGGCCCGGGTGATCGACAAGCAGGAGGGCCGGACGACGCAGGGGCTGCGATTGACTTTGTTCGCCGAAAATGATAGAATTTTGATCGAAAACGAAGATAAGCCACTGAAATAAATAGAATTAAGGACAGACATGGCGACGCTCAAATGCGAACAGATCACCAAATCATACCGCGGCCGGGAGGTTCTCAAAGGGATCGATCTGGAAATCCAGGACCGGGAGGTGGTGGGGCTGCTGGGACCCAACGGCGCCGGCAAGACCACGACCTTTTATATCGTGGTGGGTCTCACGGTTCCCGACAGCGGGCGGGTCTATTACAATGATGAGGATATCGCCGACATGCCCATGTATGTGCGGGCCAAAAAGGGGATCAGCTACCTGCCCCAGGAGCCTTCGGTGTTCCGCAAGCTTTCGGTGGAGGAGAATCTTCTCGCCATCGCCGAGACCCTGCCCCTGACCCATGGCGAGAAGGACAAACTGGTTACCGATCTGCTGTATGAGTTTGGTATCTATCACCTCAAAAACAACAAGGCCTACAATCTGTCGGGAGGTGAACGCCGGCGGCTGGAAATCGCCCGCTCCCTGGTGCTGAGTCCGTCCTTCATCCTGCTGGACGAGCCGTTTGCGGGCATCGACCCGCTGGCGGTCATCGATATTCAGAATCTCATCATGCACCTCAAGTCCCGGGGCATCGGCGTCATCATCACCGATCACAATGTGCGGGAAACGTTGCGGATCACCGACCGGGCCTACATCATTCACGAGGGCCGGATTTTCCGCAAGGGCACCCCCGACGAACTGGCCCGCGATGCGGAAGTCAAGAAAGTGTATCTGGGCGAGAATTTCCAGCTAATCTAGGGGTTTCGAAAATAATTCATCAACCCTGCTCTTTTTGCTATAATTAAAGAACAGGAGGAGAGAGAGTTGCTCCAACATGGTCAATAAAAACCCCTTGCTACGGCAAAACCTCCAGGTCGGACTTGTTCAGAAACTGGCCCTGACACCGGCCCTGCTTCAAAAAATCGAGCTTCTGAAACTGTCTCATCTGGAACTCAGCGATTTCGTCAAAAATGAGTTGATGCAGAATCCGGTGCTCGAAGAGGATCCCAGTGCCCGGGCGGGCGAGGGGTCGACCACAGAGATCTCCCTGGAGGAGGCCGCCGGCAAGAGTGAAGCCGCCCAGGATCGTTCCTTCGAAGATATCGATTTCCAGGCCTTTTTCGGTGATTATCTGGACTCGGGTCAGCGCGGCCTGGGCTATGAGGATTACGAACGACCGGAATTCGAGACCTTTGCCGTCAAGCCCACCTCCCTGTACGAGCATCTCATGTGGCAGCTCGGGCTGGAGACCGCCTCACCGGCGGTGGATCTGGCCGCCCAGGAGATCGTGGGCAATCTCAATCCCGAAGGCTATCTGGAAATGGGGCTCGACGAGGTCCTGGTCACGCTGCGGGAGCGCATCGCCAGGGAAGGGATTGGCCTGGCCATCGAACCGGCGGATGTGAAAGACGCCTTGCGGTTGGTGCAGCGGCTGGATCCGTCCGGCGTGGGCGCCCGTGATTTGCGCGAGTGCCTCATGCTTCAGCTGCAACATTGGGAGCTGACCAACACGCCGGAGTACCGGATTTTGCGTGATCACGCCCCGCTGCTGGAGCAGGGGGATCTGGAGACCATCGCCGAACTGGAGGAGTGCACCATCGAGGACGTCCGCGTGGTGCTGGCCCGGATCCGCCATCTCAACCCCAAGCCGGGTCTGCAGTATGAATCCGATGCCACCATTTACATTCAGCCGGATGTGTATATTTACAAAATGGGCCAGGACTACGTCATCTCACTCAATGAGGACGGACTGCCCAAACTGCACCTGAGCTCCTTCTACCGGCGGATTCTGAAGTCCGGCCAGATGATGAAGGAGGAGAAGAAATTCCTGCGGGAGAAGTTTCGCAATGCCGTCGAGTTGATCCGCAATCTGGATCATCGCAAACGCACCATATACCGGGTTTGCGAGATCATCGTCCAGGAACAGCGGGATTTTCTCGACCAGGGTCTGGCCCATCTCAAGCCAATGCTCCTGAAGGATGTGGCCGACCGGCTGAACCTGCACACGTCCACCGTCAGCCGGGCCGTCACCAACAAGTGGGTCCACTGTCCGCAGGGCATTATCGAATTACGGAATTTTTTCACCCTGGGCTTCAAGCGCGACGGCGGCGAGGATATTTCCGTGTATATCCTCAAGAAAAAGATCTCCGATCTCATCGAAAAGGAAGAAAAGCACAAGCCTCTCTCCGACAGCGACATCACCAAGAAACTCAACCACGAGGGGATCGAGATCAAGCGTCGCACCGTCGCCAAATACCGGGAAGAGATGGATATCCCCAATTCCCGGGAGCGACGCGTAAAAACCTAAACAAGTTGGAGGAAAGATGAACGTTGAAATCACCGGCCGTCACATCGAGATTACGGATGCCATCAAGGACTACATTCAGAAGCGTGTGACCAAGTTTCCGAAACTGGTGGGCGGCTTGTGCGACTTTCATTTTGTGCTGACTGTTGAGAAGCATCGTCAGATCGCTGAAGTCAATCTGACCTCCAAGCTGGGGAATTTTACCGCCACGGATGAGTCCAAGGACCTCTACGGTTCGGTGAGCACCGTGCTGGACAAGGTGGAGAAACAGGTCCGGCGGTCCAAGGACCGGCGCAAGGGGAAACCCCGTACCAACGAGAAACAGGAACTGGTGGAACTGATGCGCTCCAGCGTCACCGATGTCGGGCGGGCCGAGGACATGGCCGCCAATCCGGCCGTCATCGAGATGCAGATGAACGTCCGCCCCATGGCCCTTGAAGAAGCCATCCTTGAACTGAACTCATCGGGCGGCAGCTTCGTGGTGTTTATCAACTCGGATACGGAAGCCACCAACGTCCTTTACCGGCGGAACGACGGCAATTTTGGACTGATTCACCCGTGAACAGAGAACCTTTTTCCAGCAAGGCGGTGGTGGCCGACGAAATCCGCAAACCTTCCCTCAGCATCGGGGAATTTTACGAAAAGAATCGTGACCACCTGACTCTGGGGACGCCCTACTCGCCTGCCGCCATGGGCCGCCGGGTGGACAAGAAGCGCCTGCAAAAACTGGGGATGGCCCTGGCCGGCTTCATGGACTACCTGCAGCCGGGCCGCATTTATGTATTCGGCAACACGGAGACGCGGTTCTTTCAGAAACAGCACCCCCAGATCAAGGCCGACATCCTGGCCAGCCTCCGCTCCAAAAAACTGTCCTGCCTGCTGGTGACGCAGCACCGGGAACCGCCGGTCGAACTGGTGGAGTACGCCCGGGCCAATGAGATCGCCCTTCTGCAGACCAACCTGGACAGCTCCTCGGCCATGTACCTGTTCACCGAATTTCTGGAACGGGAGTTGTCGCCGCGGTTGGCCATCCACGGCGTGCTGATGGATGTGTACGGCGTCGGTGTCCTCCTGGTGGGCGAGAGCGGGGTGGGCAAGAGCGAATGTGCCCTCGAGCTGGTGCTCAAGGGACACCGCATGGTGGCGGACGACACGGTGGAAATCCGCAGCATCGGCAAGAAGCAGCTGGCCGGCAGCGCGCCGCCTGAACTGCAGGACGTCCTGGAGCTGCGGGGCATCGGTATCGTCAACATCCGCGAGTTGTTCGGCATCTCGGCCATTCGCCGGACCAAGGATGTGAACTTCATCATCGAGCTGGAACGCTGGACCCCGGAGAAGCATTTCGATCGCCTGGGTCTGGACATCAACACGCAACCCCTCATGGGATTCGAGGTGCCCTACATCGTCATTCCGGTGGCGCCGGGGCGGAATCTGGCCACCCTGGTGGAAGTGGCCTGCCGGGTCTATCTGATGAGGAATCACGGCCTGCATCCCATGGGTAATTTCATCCATTTTTTGAAGCATGGTCAGTCGACCGGCGACGGGCCGGGCGACGGGGAGGACGAGGAATGATTCCCTGTGTCGTGATCACCCATGGCCAGCTGGCCAACGAGCTGGTGGCGTCGGCGGAGATGATTGTCGGTGAGATTTTGCATATCACCCCCCTCTGTCTGGGCTGGAAGGATGACGTGAACGAGTCCCGGGAGGAGATCGCCCAGGTGCTGGAGGGCCTTGACCTCGAACGGGGGGCCATCATCATGACGGATATGTTCGGCGGCACCCCCTCCAACCTCGCCATCTCCTTCCTGGGGGAAAGCCGGGTGGAGGTGCTGACCGGTGTCAACCTGCCCATGATCATCAAGGCCGCCAGCCAGGCCAAGGAGGAGACCGTAGCCTCCCTGGCGGAGAAGATCTGCGAGAAGGGGAAGACCAGTATCACCATCGCTTCGCGCTTTCTGGAGGAATAGCCGGCCGCGCCGGCGGGTACGGACGGCGGTGAAAAAAGCCCCCGGCCCGGCAAGGATGGTACCGGTCGAGGACACGGTATGCTGACACGAGAGATTGAGGTCCGGAATCCCCTGGGATTGCATGCCCGCGCCGCCGCACGCCTGGTGGATCTGACCAGCGGCTTTCGTTCCCGTATCGTATTCGCGCGACCCGGTCGCAACGAGCAGGTGGATGGCAAGTCCATCCTGGGCATTCTGATGATGGCCGCTTCCCGGGGCACCCGCTTGCGGGTACGGGTGGACGGCCCGGACGAGGAACAGGCCCTCGCCGCCATCGAGGCCATGTTTGCCGGCGATTTCAAGTGACATGACCATGAAGACACTGAAAGGATATGGAGTATCGCCCGGTTTCAGCGTGGGACAGGTCCTGAAGGTCGAACAGGGCCTGCCCCCCGTCTACAAGTTTCGCATCGCCGATGACGCGGTGCTGGAGCGGGAGCTGCTTCGTTTTGACGAGGCCATTGCCCGGACCACTGAAGAACTGCGTTCCTTTCAGCACAAGCTCGAGGAAAAGCTGGGCCGGGACCATTCCCTGATGATTCAGGCCCACATCATGATCCTGCAGGATCACCATTTTTCCGGTGCCATCCGCGACTATATCCGCGCAGAGCGGGTCAACGCCGAGTGGGCGGTCACCGTCATCAACGAGCGGATCCGGGAGGCCTACCGGAAACTGCAGGATCCGTACCTGCAGGACAAGATTTTCGACATCCAGGACATCGCGGCCCGCCTGCTCAACAACATCGCCGGCTGGCAGGAGAATCACGCCCCGGAACATTATGAGAACATCATCCTCGTCAGTTCCGAAGTCAACCTTTCCCTCCTTGGGTTGATGGATTTCAGCCACCTGAAAGGCTTCGCCGTGGATTCCGGCGGCTGGACCTCCCATACCAGCATTATCGCCCGCTCGCTGGAAATTCCGGCGGTCATTCATCTCAAGAACATCACCTCCCTGGTGCATACGGGGGACCTGGTGCTGCTGGACGGTTCCAGCGGCACCGTCCATATCAACCCCGATGCGGCCACGGTGGCCCGCTTCCACCAGCAGGCCCGGTCGGTCATCTCCCCGGCGACGGAGTCGGGGCCCTATTGCCTCCTCCCCGAGGGGGAGACGGAGCCGGTGGCCAAGGTGGACAAGGCCTTGCGGGATTTACGGATCTATCTGAACTCGGAGATGCCTCTCGAGCTGGGAAACTACCAGCGCTTCGGTGTGTCCGGCATCGGCCTGTTCCGGTCGGAGTTCGTCTTTTTGCGCAAGTCCACGGAAAAGATCACCCTGGCGGATCATCTGGAGGTTTACCAGCAGCTGGCCGAGGCGGCGTACCCGGGGACCGTCAATATCCGCACGCTGGATCTGGGAGCCGACAAATTTCCGGAAACCCAGGGCCGGCATCCGGAGATCAATCCGGCCCTGGGCTTGCGGGGCATCCGCCTGAGCCTGGAGTTGCGCGATCTGTTCCGCGATCAGCTCAAGGCCATCGTGATGGCCAACACCCGGAACAACCTCCAGGTAACCATTCCCTTCGTTTCCAGCCTGGATGAGATTCTGGCCGTCAAGGTTCTCCTGCGGGACGTCAGCCGGGAAGTGACCGGCCGTGACGAATCCGCCCTGCCTCTGGGGGCCATGCTGGAAATCCCGAGCACGTTCTTTCTGGTCGACCTGTTGGCCCGGGAAGTGGATTTTTTCGCCCTGGGCTCCAACGATCTGGTCCAGTACATCCTGGCCCGGGACCGCAACAACATGCCCCACTGGTCACCCTTCGATTCGGCCCAGCCGGGGGTGCGCGGCGGACTGGAGCTGTTGCGGCGCAAGACGGCCGAACACAAGAAGGAGATCATCTGCTGCGGCGAAATGGCATCGCATCCGTTTTTCGTACTGATGCTGCTGGCGCTGGGCTACCGCAGTCTGAGCATCAATCCGGCCATGCTGCCCCTGATCCGCTACATAACCCGCACCGTGGATGGCAAAAGCCTGCGCCGCTTTTACCAGCAGCTTTCAGCGTTGCACACCCTGCCGGAAATCGAGGATTTTTTCCTGCACCGTCTGGGGGATTACTTTCCGGAGCCTCTGGTCAAGACGCTGCTTCATGTCTACCGTGCCGAGATGGACTGACCCCCTTTCCTCCGCCGACCTGGCCATTCTTGAATCCCGATCCGCCGCCCATGAACCGGTACAAAGATTGACTGCATCCAACAACTATCGTTTTCTTGACAATTTTGAATTTTTGTTTGGAGTGTGCAAAAATGCTTCGCAATCATGTAGCGACCGTGCTGTGTTCACTGACGGTCCTGTGTTGCTTCGGTTTGGCTCAGCCGTCCACCGGCGGCCTGACCGGTACGGTGGTGACGCCGGACGGATTGGGCCTGCCCGGCGTGACTATCGAGGTGACGGGGGTCGACGGGGATGTCCGGCGTCAGTATGTCACCGGTGAACAGGGGGTATTCCGGGTCACGGGATTACCGGCCGGGTACTATCAGTTGTCCCTGGAACTGGCCGGCTATCAGCGGACGGTTCAGGAGAATGTCCTGGTCCAGCCCGACCGTCTCCAGACGGTGGAACTGACCCTCGACTGGCTGGCCTTCACCCACACCGTGGAGGTCATCGGCACGGTGCCGCGGGCCGAATTGACCGGCGCGGAGCTGCGCGAGACCGCCGCCCGGGACGTGGGGGAGGCCGTCACCCGTTTGGCCGGCCTGACCATGGTGCGCAAGGGGGGCATTGCCGCCGACATCGTGTTGCGCGGCTACCAGGGTGACAACCTGAACGTGCTCATCGACGGTGTGCGGGTCCAGGGCGCCTGTCCCAACAACATGGATCCCTGCGCCTTTCATGTGGATCTGGCCGAGGTGGAACGGGTGGAGGTGGCCACCGGCCCCTTTGACCTGAAGAACGCCGGCAGCCTGGGCGGGGCGGTGAACATCGTCACCCGGCGACCCGACGCGGGTTTTCACGCCGGCCTCAACATGGCCGTGGGCTCGTTTGGTTATCTCAATCCATCGGCCACCGTAGCCTACGGCGGAGAACGTTTTTCCGCCCATGCCGGTTTTTCCTACCGGCGCTCCGACCCCTATGAGGACGGCCGCGGGGAACGGTTTACCGACTATGCCAATTACCGGGATGACCGCAAGGACAGCGACGCCTTCCGCGCGGCCACCGGCTGGTTCGGTGTTTCGGTCCGGCCGGCGGCCGGGCACCGGGCCTGGCTGACCTACTCCCGGCAGGAGGCCGACCATGTCCTCTATCCCTATCTGCAGATGGACGGCGTCTACGACAACACCCACCGGTTGCAGTTCGGATACGAACACGATGGCCCGGGGCAGGGCTGGCAGGGCCTGCGCTTCAGCGGTTTCTTCACCGAGGTGGATCACTGGATGACCAATGAATATCGCACCTCGGCGGGGGGGGCACCGCGGGAGTACTCCATGGGTTCCGCCGCCGACACCCGCTATTTCGGCGGCCGGGGCGAGCTGGAGCTGGTGCATTACACTTTCGGCCTGGAGGCCACCCGCCGCAACTGGAATATGGAAACCATGATGGCCGGCATGATGTATATGCCCCAGTATGCCATCCCCGACGTGGACAATGTGGGCGTGGGCGTCTATGTTTCCGGCCGGCGGACCGTGACGGACCGCCTGCTGCTGGAATTCGGCGCCCGCCTGGATCACAGCCGCAGTGATGCCGATCCGGCCAAGGCCAACACCGATCTGTATTACGCCTATCAGAACACGCGGCGGACGGAGTCGGATGCCACCTATCCCACCGGCAACCTGAGCCTGAAATACCAGTTGACGCCGGAGCTGGAGCTCAAGGGCGGTGTGGGCACCACGGTGCGTTATCCGGATCCGCGCGAGTTGTTTTTCGGCTTGCGCCGCATGGGCGGCGACTGGGTGGGCAATCCCGGGCTCGACCCCAGCCGAAATCTGGGCGTAGCGGCTGGCGTTAACTGGCAGCGGTCGGGATTCTCCCTGAAGGCGGATGTGTACCGCGACGAGGTCTACGATTATATCACCCCCTACAACCAGCTTCGGCAAAGCATGGTGCCCGGCGTAATGAACAACCGGGCGCGGAGTTACGCCAACGTGGATGCCCGACTGTGGGGCGGGGAAGCGGAGGCATCGCTGGTGCTGGGCAGCCGCTGGTTCTTGACGGGCAGTCTGGCGGCCGTGTACGGCGCCAAGGATCCGGTGGCCGCGCTGGGCCTGCAATCCGAATATCTGGCCGAAATTCCGCCCCTGACGTCCCGCCTGGCGGCGCGCTACGACACGGGCCGGTTCTTCGGTGAGGTGGAGGGACGCTTTTACGGCCGCCAGGACCGGGTGGACACGGACCTGCAGGAGGAACCGACGCCTGGTTACGGCCTGGCCAATGCCCGCGTCGGCTTCAGCTACCGCTCGTTCCAGGCTTCCATCAACATCAACAATGTTTTCGACCGGTTTTTTATCAATCACCTGTCCTATCAGCGGGATCCCTTCCGGGCGGGTATCCGCGTCCCCGAGCCGGGCCGCAACCTGACCCTGAACCTGGCCTACCGGTTCTAAGTCCGGAGTGGGCCGGTGACGGGCGACGTCCACCGGCGAAGGGCTTTGCGTCCAATCGCCGGTTTCACCCGTCGGCTGCAAGCTGTCGGGTCCCGGATAAATCCCGTCCCCCGGCAAGGCCTGTCTCGATCCGGAGAGGATTCGACTGGGGGCTGATAGCTGAAACACGGGATGCCGCCGGCCGTACAACAGGATGAACATTGCCACGGCCCGGGAGAATTTGTGAAGAAAGCGGTCTGGTTTTTGCTGCTGTTCGCTGGGGGGATGCTGATCTATTTCGTTGGCGGCTACTGGACGGGACTGCCGGCTGGCCTCCGTCTGGCTGTCAAGATCGGCGTGACGGGCGTCCTGCTCGCCTGCACCCTGATCCTGCGCCGGCACGAAGCCTGGCGGCCATGGTATCGGGTGTCCCTGGCGTTCCTGGCGGCATCGGGCGGACTGCTGGCCGGCTGGCTGGCCAGTGATCCGTTGCTCCGGCTCACCGGCCTGGCGGTTGACTCGGTGCAGGGCGTGGCCGTGGCCAAATGCACCGATGCCCTGCCTATCGTCGTTGTCGCCTTCCTGATCGCCCGCTGGGGTGGGTTGACCCGCCGGGATATGTATCTGCAGCGGGGCAAACTATGGGTGTGGCTGACGGTGGGCCTGATTTCGTTCGCCGGCTTCACGGTCTTCTTCCTGGTCCAGGCCCGGGACCAGAACATCGGTACGGATCGGCTGCTGGCCCTCGCCCCCTGGACGCTCCTCTTCATTTTCGCCAACGCCTTCATGGAGGAATTTCATTTCCGCGGCCTGTTGCTGCGGCCCTTCGCCGATCTCATCGGCCCATTCCCCGCCAATCTCTGCATCGCCCTCTTCTTCACTTTGGGTCATGCCCCGGTGACCTATACCCCCGATATTGTTCCGTTTCTGGCCATCCTGTTTCTGCTGGCCCTGGCCTGGGGTTACCTCATCCAGAGAAGCGAGGCGCTGTGGGGCGCCGTCCTGTTCCACGCCGGCGCCGATCTGCTCGTCATCATCGGCATTTACCAGACCTACACTGGAAACTGATCTGCAGATGCAAGGCCCGGCGGTTGGTCGTCGATCAGAAACAGGATAATCCAATAAATTAAAGGCTGTTCACCCTTGCTGAAATATTAAAACAGCAGTTGACAATGTCAGCCAGAAAGGTGTAACCTTCCAGTTTCAAACCAGTTTTGGCGGCTGGAAGGCCAGCCTTGACAACATCGCGAAGGAGAGTGTCACCGTGGATCCCATTCTGATCATCATCATTGTTGCCGTGTTGGTCATCGCGGCATTTTTCGTTCTCCTGTTTCGAAATTACAAGAGCTGCGGTCCCAACGAGGCCCTCATCATTTCGGGCGGCCGCAAGCGTCCCATCACCATGCCCGACGGCACGGTGCGGGAGATCGGCTACCGCTACCGGATCGGCGGCGGCACCCTGGTCCGGCCCTTCATGGAGCGGACCCAGATCCTGCCGCTGGAAATCATCCCCATGGATTTCAACATCGAGGACGCCATTTCCACCAACGGGATCCGCTGCAGGGTGCGCGGCACGGCCGAAGTCAAGATCGCCGGTGACGAACCGGCCATCTACCTGGCGGCGGAGCAGTTCCTGGGGAAGTCCCTGACGGACATCCGCGACGTGGCCCTGCGTTCGCTGGAAGGCTCCTGCCGGGCCCTCATCGGCACCATGAACCTCGAGTCCCTCAACAAGAACCGCAAACAGTTTGCCGCCAAGGTGTTCGAGGACGTGGAATCCTATTTTGCCAACATGGGTGTGCGGCTGCTCTCCTTTAACCTGAAGGAGATTACCGATCCGTCCGGCTACCTGGCGGCGTTGGGAAAACCGCGGATCGTCGAGGCCCAGCGTGACGCCGAGGTGGCCGAAGCCGAAGCGGCGCGTGACGCCATCATCCGGTCGGCCCAGGCCAAAAAAGAAGGGGATATCGCCAAGCTGGCCGCCGAGACCGAGGTCGCCCAGGCCACCCACTCCCTGCAGATGCGGAAAGCCGAGCTGCAGGCCGAGCTCAGCATCAAGAAAGCCGACGCCGATTTCTCCTATGAGCTGGAACGGAACAAGATCAACCAGATCCTCAAATCCGAGGAAGCCAAGGTCAAGATCATCGAGAAGGATTCCTCCATCGCCCTGGAGAGGAAAGAGATCGAGCGGGCGGAGCAGGAGCTGATGGCCAAGGTCCGCAAGCCGGCCGATGCCGAGAAGTATCGCCTGCAAGCCGAGGCGGAGGGCATGGCGGCGGCCAAGAAAGCCCAGGCCTCGGCCGAAGCCGAGGCCCTGACCAAGGTCGGGCAGGCCGAAGCCGACGCCCTCAAGAAAAAGGCCGAGGCGTGGAATGCCTTCTCCGAGCCGGCGCTGCTGCAGCTGGTGTTCGAGAAGCTGCCCGATCTCGCCAAGGAGATGGCCGCGCCGCTGTCCAAGGTGGACAAGATCGTCATGGTCTCCAGCGACGGCAAGATGGGTTCCGCCAAGATCACCGGCGAAGTGGCCTCCATGCTGAGCCAGCTGCCGGCGGTGGTCAAGGATCTGTCCGGTTTCGACATACAGGCCTGGCTCCAGAAACTGGCGGAGAAATCCGGTCAGGGATCCGAATCGAAGTGAGCCAGGGCGGTGCTCCCAAAGGAATAAACCATGATTGCTAATCGAATTGGTCGACTGGAACTGTCACCGACGCTGCGTATCAATGCCAAGGCCAAGGTGATGAAGGCGGCCGGCGTGGACGTCATCGATTTCTCCGTCGGCGAGCCCGATTTCCCCACCCCCGACGACATCAAGGATGCCGCCAAGGCGGCTCTCGACGCCAATTACACCAAGTACACCGCCAATGACGGTATTCCGGAGCTGAAACAGGCCATCCGTGCCCGTTTCCGGGAGGATCACGGCCTGGAATACGACGCCAAGGAGATCATCGTTTCCGCCGGCGCCAAGCACAGTCTCTACAACCTGTTCATGGCCATCCTGAACCGGGATGAGGAAGTCATCATCCCCGCCCCCTACTGGGTCTCCTATCCCCAGCAGGTGCTCATGGTCAAGGGCAAGCCCGTCATCGTGTCCACCCGCGAGGAAAACGGTTTCCGGCTCACGCCCGACGAACTGAAAGCCCATCTCAATTTCAACACCAAAGCCCTGGTCATCAACAATCCGAGCAACCCGACGGGCTCGGGCTATACGCGGGAGCAGCTGCAGGAGATCTGCGAGATCGCCGTCAAGGAAGGGCTGATCATCGTCGCCGACGAGATCTATGAGAAGGTGATCTACGACGGCTTCAAGATGACCTCCATCGCATCCCTCAGCGATCGCATCAGGGAACGGACGGTGGTCATCAACGGCGTGTCCAAGGCCTACGCCATGACCGGCTGGCGGGTGGGCTACGCCGCCGGACCGCGGGAAATCATCGCCGCCATGGACATCATCCAGTCCCACTCCACGTCCAACGTCAACTCCATCGCCCAGAAGGCGGCCGTGGAGGCCCTCACCGGCAACCAGGCCAAGATCAGCCAGATGGTGGCCCAGTTCCAGGCCCGGCGGAATTACATGCTCAACAAGTTGCGGCGCATCGACGGGGTGTCCTGCTACGAACCCCAAGGGGCGTTTTATCTTTTCCCCAACGTGTCCTCCTACTACAACACGGAATATGGCGGCATGAAAATCCGCAATTCCTACGGCCTGTCGTATTATCTGCTCAAGGAAGCGGCCGTGGCGGTGGTGCCGGGCAGCGCCTTTGGCGCCGACGGGAATATCCGGCTGTCCTACGCCACGTCCATGGACAACATCGAGGTGGGACTGGATCGCATCGTCGACGCCATGAGCCGTCTCAAGGAATCGCCCAAGTTCAAGCAGGTGGCGTTGCAAAATGTCATGACCCATCCCCGCCAGAACACCGAAAGTCGCCTGGATCTCTCCACCGAAGAGCGCGATGCCCTGGTCATGGAAGCGGAAACGGCTCTCCCCTACGACCGCTATTTCGAGTGGAACGCCAATATCAACGGCATCATCATCCAGCTGCGCACCAATGTTCCCCACCTGTACGATTTCTGGCTGGAAAACTGGTACCCGGCCCAGCTGGAATCGGATTTGGAGCCCCACGGCATCATTTACGCCGTGGACGGCATCGCTGGCCGCACGCCGTACGCCTACTATTGTCCGTCCATGAAAACGGCCGTCCTGTTCAACACCAGCTACTACGGCCAGATCCGTCAGTGGGGCCTGGGCATGGTGGCCCACATCAGCGAACGGATGCTGGATGTGCACGGTCTGCGGGCCGCCTGTCTCGATTATAACGGGCACGGTGTGGCCATCATCGGGCCCAAAGGTATGGGGCGCGGCACGGCTTTTTTCCGGCTGCTGGAGGAGGACAAGGCCCGCTTCGTGAGCAACGACTGGGTTTTTGTCCGGTATCGGGGTTCCGAAGCCATCGCCGACGCCCCCGAACGGAAGTTCTATCTCAAGACGGTCATCGCCGAGCAGTTTCCGCGCTATACCCGTATTTTCGACCGCAGCAAATGCGAGAACGTCGTCACCAAACGCGCCGACTGGACCAACATGGCCGCCTTGGGCGACGAGTGTCCGCTGGATCTCGGGGAGCCTTACTGCTACTGGGGATCCACCGGTTCCCGGGCCATGGTGGACGCCGGCTGGATCGGCGGACCGCAGAAGGTGGTCCGCCGCTCGCGGCTGAAAACGGTCATCTTCCTGGTCTACGAGCCCAACGCCCCCTCGGTGCAGAAGCTGTCGGCCGAGGAGGCGCTGGAATACGTGTCGGAAGGCCGCTACCAGGCCCCCGGCGACGGCGGACTGCGGGAAGTCAAGAACCAGCCCTTTTTCAATCCGTATCTGCTGGATACGTCCGTCGACCAGCAGGATCTGCAGCGTCGGAATTTCTACCAGCTGTTCCGCGTGTCGCGTGCCTTCAAGCTCAACACGGCGGCCATTCCGCCCGAAGCCCTCAAGGCCCGCCTGCGTGACGTGATCGGTTAGGAGAGGAGGTCCTTCATGGCCAACACACTGGGAATCATCAAACCCGACGCCGTCCGTCGCCGTCTGGTGGGGCGGATCATCCAGCGCATCGAGCAGGACGGATTGATCCTGCGCGGGATGAAAGTGCTGCGTCTCAGTCCGGAACAGGCGCGCCGGTTCTATGCCGTGCACGAGAACAAACCGTTTTACAAGAGTCTTGTAACTTTCATGACATCCGGGCCCGTTGTGGTCGTGGTCATCGGCGGCCACCGCTCCATCGAGCGCTGGCGGGATCTCATGGGGGCGACGGATCCGGCCAAGGCCAAATACAACACCATCCGCCGGGAGTTCGGCACGTCCATCGAGCGGAACGTGGTGCACGGATCGGACAGCCCGGAGACCGCCCGCTTCGAGGTGGGTTTCTTCTTCCGCGACGACGAAATTCTGCCCAAGGAATAAACGCCATGTCGGAATCCATATACGATACCCAATTTTACGCCCGTTTTTACCGGGAGCTGCAGCGCCGGCTCAACGGCTCCAACATCAAGGAGGCCGGGCACCGGGAGTTGCGGGAACCCTCCATCGCCACGGGGACCCGGACCAAATACGGCTCCTACGGCTGGCGATCCATGGTCTCCAGCCGCATCGCCGAAAAGACCGTGGTGCTGGGTTCGGAGAAAGTCCGCGAGTTTCATCTCGCCGACACCAAGAAGAACCTCATCGCCAAGGCGCCGGATGAGCTGGACAAGGTGCTGCACCTGATGGAGACCATGCCCTTCGTCAAGCTGCGGCGGCAGATGGGGGACAACCCTGAATACAATCCCAAGTGCAATCTGTATATGTCGGTGGCCGACCAGAAGAATTTCCGGCTGGCCTACATGTGGGGCCATACCATGGGCCCGGAAACCAAGGCGCCGGGCCCTGAATTCACCCTGATCCATATTCCCGAGGAACACTCCATCCGCCAGCAGGCGCTGGTTCTGCCCGACTACAATCTGACCATCGTGATGGGATCCGACTACATGGGTGAGGACAAGAAAGGCTTTTTACGCAACGGCATGTACGCCGCCGACACCCTGGGCATGCTGGGACTGCACGCCGGCACCAAGGTCGTCATCACGCGCGATCCGAAAACCGACAAGCTGAAAAAATTCGGCGTGTTTCTGTTCGGCCTGTCGGCTACCGGAAAAAGCACCTGGTCCTGCCACCAGCTGGGGCTGGACTGGTCCCGCGGCGAGCGGACCCTGGTCTGCCAGGACGACATCTGCTTTTTGAAGAATGACGGCTCCGCCTACGGTTCGGAGTTCGGGTATTTCGTCAAGACCGACGTGGACAAGAAGCTGCAGGAGTCCATGTACAACGCCCTGGTCCACAAGAGCGCCCTGTACGAAAACGTGATGATCGCCGCTGACGGCCGGCCCGATTTTCTCGACGAGAGCCTGTGCGGCAACGGACGGGCCGTCATCGACCGCAAGGAGCTCAAGATCAAGGTGGGGCGCGGGCCTTTTTCCACCAAGAGCATCTGGTACCCCTCCATCAATCTGCCGCCCCTGGATGAGCTGGACGGCCTGGTCTTCGCGTTCATCACCCGCCGCAACACCATCATGACGTTCTCCCAGCGGCTGACGCCCATGCAGGCCGTGCTGGCCTATCTGTGGGGCGAATCGAGCCACAGTTACGCCTCCAATCCGGCCAAGGCAGGCGAATCGGTGCGGACGGTGGGAACCGATCCGTTCATCGTCGGCTCCCGGGCCCACAAGGTCAACCTTTTCTACCGGATTATCATGGATCTGGTGAGCAACTTTCCGGACAAGGTATCGTTTTACCAGTACAACACGGGGGGCATGGGTGAAATCATCGAGGTAGGCGAGGACGGCAAGAAGAAAATGATCCGCAAGACGGAACGCGTGCCCATCGATACCATGGCGGCCATCCAGCGGGGAGATCTGCGGGATACCAACACTTACCGGGACAGCATTTTCGGCACTGAAGCCATCGTCGCCGCCGAGGGGACCGATCTCTCGAAGTATGATCCCGAGAAATACTACTCCAAAGCCCAGATCGATGCGTATCTCCAGGATCTGGTCAACGGCCGCCGCAGATTCACCGAAGGCGTGGCCGAGGAGGGGCTGGACCGGGAAATCCTGCGGGCCGCGGAGGAATCGTACAGCATCGCACCGGAGAAGGCGCCCAAGGTCTACGTTTCCCAGAAGTCCAAGGCCGCCCCGCCGCCCCCGCCGGACAAGCCGGCCCGCAAACTGACGGACTGGGAGCCGAACTGGCGGCTCTCGCGGGACCGCGGCTGGCGGTACGGCTAGAGATCTGCGACGAAAACGTGTGGCGAATATAAAAAGCCCTCGCGGTATCACCGTACCGCGAGGGCTTTTGGTTAAGGGTTGGTAAAGGGTATCGGCTTCGTTTCAGGCGGCTTTCTTCCGCGGAGCCGGGGCCCCGGTCATCTGCGATGCTGTTCAAAGAAATGGCCGACCACGTCCCAGTTGACCACATTCCAGAAGTTGGCCACATACTCGTTGCGGCGATTCTGATAGTGCAGGTAATACGCATGTTCCCAGACGTCCAGGCCCAGCAGGGGGACCTCGCCGGTCATGCTGGGGGCGTCCTGGTTGGGCGTGGAGGTGACCTTCAGTTCACCGGCGGCGGTGAGGACCAGCCAGGCCCAGCCGGAGCCGAACCGGTTCATGGCGGCCTGGGTAAATTCCTCCTTGAAGGCGTCGAATGAGCCGAAGGTCTGATCGATGGCGCGGCGCAAGTCGCCCCGGGGCTCGGATGCGCCGCCGGGTTTCAGGATCTGCCAGAAGAGAAAGTGGTTCAGGTGACCGCCGCCGTTATTGCGAACCGCGGCACGGATCTTCTCCGGAACGTTGTCCAGCTTGGCCAGCAGGGTGACCAGATCATGCTGCTGTAATTCGCTCTGACCTTCCAGGGCGGCGTTCAGTTTGCTGACATAGGCACTGTGATGTTTGTTGAGATGGATGTCCATGGTGCGGGCATCGATGGCGGGCTCGAGGGCGGCGTAGTCAAAACCGAGTTCCGGCAGCCTGTAGGGGTATGTCAGTTTGGTGTGGGCCATTTGATTTTCCTTTCTTGTATGTATGTGGATAAAGTTGTCGATGTTTAATAGTTGATAAATTATATCAACTAAAATTATTGGATGATACGGCCCGCCGTGGGATTCAGGCGGGCGGAGGCATTGCATCCCGGAGCGGGTTTCGCTAAGATATGTGTATCCATCCTTTCACCAGTACGAAATCCGGGAGGAGGCAAGATGAGGCGATGGGGAGCCGTGGTGGTTCTGCTGCTGCTGACGGGGGGGCTGGCCCACGCCGGCGACTGGCTGATCGGCTGGCATGATCCCGGAGAACACGTCGTGGTGACGGGGGAGCGGTATGTGGCCGGCAATGTATATGTGCTCAACCAGGCGCAGCTCGAACTGGCCCCCGGGGCCAGGCTGGTGGTCAACGGCGAGATCGGCCTGCTGGGTGACGGTATGCTGCGGGCGACGGAGGCGACCATCCGCTTCAGCCAGTCCTTTGCCTATCAATGCGCCCTGGTAGCCGGCGGCGCGGGCAGATTCGATTTCGAGGATGTGCGTCTGAACGGCAATGGCCATTCGTTCAGCATCGGTCTGGCCGGGGCGGCGGAGGCCCGGTTCACGAGAGTCCACGTGGTGGATGGTTTCGCCACCTGGGGCTTTTATGAAGAGGGGAGCGCCGAACTGACCGATTGCCGGAATGCCGGCGAGTTCGTGCCGTTCGGCCGCGGTTCCCTGCGCATCAGCGGCAGCGAGACCGTGCTGCTCTGGCTCACTCTCTTCGACGGCACGGTCATCGATACGCAATTGCCACCGCCGGGGACGGTGACGGAGTTCCGCTTGGACGCCCAAACCCCCTGGGCCACCAACATCCCCTATTCCATCCATTTCACCGCGTGTGAGAATACCATGTGGGCGCTCATGGCTCGCAGCGGATCGCGGGCGGTGTTGCGTCATTCCGAGCTGCGGGTGGTGGGCAGCTATTTCGAGCGGGAAGCGGCGATCACCGTGGCCGGCATTGCCAACGGGGCCGACTATGCGGATACGGAATGGCAATGGGGCGATATCCGCTATCACCTGGTCGACTGCCGGGTCCAGACCTGGAATTTCTACTGCTATGGCGACAGCCGGCTGGAGATCCGGGACAGTGTCTTCGGCGAGCTGCTGGTCGGCGGGACGGGGGAAGCGTGGGTGAAACAGTGCCTGTGTGACGGCAGCGGAGGGTATATGGGGGCCTTCGATGAGGGGACGCTCTATCTGGTGTTCGGCGCAAACCTGTCCCAGACCACCTGCCGGGGGAATGGGGCGCTCATCGTTTTTCACAGCGCGCTGCTGAGCCCCATGGTGGACGCGACCGAACAGGGTGTGATGTACCTGGTCAATAGCCCGACAATGGGTGAACCGCGCGCCCGCGATGCCGCCACCATCATGGCGGCCCGGGTGGACCCCGTATCCGCAGTGCGGGGCGAGAAGGTTCCGGTGTTCGGGACCGCCCGGCTGTACCGGGGGCCGGACAGCCCCCTGCACTATCAGGGCTACAGCCTGGAATACGGCGCCGGCACCGCTCCGGAGTCGTGGCAGCCGGTGATGGAACAGAATCCGGCCCAGATCCGGTATGGCCCGTTGGGTGAATGGGAAACGGCGACGCTGTCGCCCGGTCCGTACACGTTCCGGCTCTCGCTGTTCCATAATTTTGAGGAGCCCCTGCGCGCCGAAAGTTCCGCCGAGATCCGGCCGCTGGTCCGTTCGCCGGACCTGGACGGCGACGGCGGGGTGAACGCCGGGGATCTGGGGATTCTGCTGTCCGCCTTTGGGCGGGATAACCAGGGGGACCTGGACGGCGACGGTGATACGGACGCCACGGATCTGCAACTGCTGCTCGTCAATTACGGCGCCGGTTCATGAATCGCCCGGTCCCTGACGGATAGTGAGGGCGAGGGCCCGGCCATCACGGGCACCAGGCATGAATCTCTTCCAGGATATCACGGGCGGTGGCGCAACGGCGCAAATCGGACGCGTCGGGCGTCGTCAGGCGGGAATCGAACAGCCGGCAGGAAGCCTGGCAGAGGGCCACCAGTTCGTATGTCACGGCCATTTCCCTGTCCAGCGCCCGCTCCAGGACCTGTCGAAAAGCATGGGCGTAGTGGGCAAGATCCTCATAGTGAAACATGCCGCCGAGGGCGGTAATGGTGCGGAAGGCACGGCAGATCTGCCGCAGCAGATCCTGGTTTTCCGGCTCGCGACGCAGGCGGTGCAGGATGTCATGCATCTCACGCAACAGTTCCCTGGCCTCGTGGATAAAAGAGTCACCATGTCTGTCTGGGTGTGCTGGGCGCGCCATATTTTTGTGTCCGGGGTGCTGCCGGAACGGCCGGCCTGTCTCAATCGGCAGACAGCAAGCCCAGTTCCTGCAGTACGTTGAGCAATTTGCTCTGGCTGATGGGTTTGACCAGATAGGATGTGCAGCCGCCCCGGTAATAGGCCTCGATGACATCCCGGGGTGTATCCAGGGCGGTGGTCATGATCACGGTGCTCTCTTCGGACCGGGGGACGCCCTGGTCCCGTTCCAGGCGACGGATCTCCCGGAGTGCCTCCTGACCGTCCATCTCCGGCATCATGATATCCAGGCAAACCAAATGGAAAGGCCGGCCGGACTCGAGGGCCTCGCGGAACGCCGTGACGGCCTCCCGCCCGTCGACACAGAGAGTGCAGTCGCCGTGCGGAGAGAGTATTCGGCTCAACAACTCCCGGCTGATGGGGTCATCCTCCACGATGAGCACACGCATGGTTTTCTCCCTGGCCGTCCCGTCGTCGGCATGCAGCGCGAGTTCGGCCGCCGCGGGTGGCCTGTACCCTGATTGTACCGTAAGTCCGGCAGAGAGAAAACAGGGTTTTTGGGGGTCGGACCGCTGTCGGCAAGAGAATATCCGGCCGGTGTCGGGCGGAAACAGCCGTGAGTGTACGCGCCTCGTTTTCCATGGCAGCGCCGGCAAAATTCGGGCATAATGAGGCCGCCAAGGGAGGCGGATATGGGTGTGATCCGAACACCGTCACCGGTAAAATACTTTTGTGGGGTGCTCCATTCTCCGGCCCTTTCGGTGACCCGAATCCGTACCGGGCTGCAGGAGTTGCTGGGGGCCATCGATGATGAGTTCGGACCGCTGGAATTCCATTATACCCGCTATTACCAGCCGGTCATGGGCGAGAATCTGGTGCGACGTATCTATTCGTTCGCCGAACTGAAGCCGCCGGCGGAACTGGCCCGCATCAAGTGCGCCACCAATGAACTGGAGAGGAAACTGGCCAGCGACGCCATGGTCAGCCGGCCGCTGAATCTGGATCCGGGGTACCTGGAATTGGCCAAGCTGATCCTGGCCAGCACCAAAAATTTCTACCACCGGATCTATCTCGGCCAGGGGATCTATGCCGAACTGACCCTGATCTGGCAGCAACGGCGGTGGAAAACCCTGCCCTGGACCTTTCCCGATTACGCTGGCGGCGAGTACTGGCCTTTTTTCACCCGGGTTCGCCGCACGCTTCAGCGAGAGCTGCAGGCCTCGGCGGAGCGAACGATCCCTCCGCCGCCCGGTTGAGGACGGCCGACGGTTCGTCGGGCGGGGGAGCGGCCCTTAAAAGACAAAGCCGAAGGTGACGAGAGTGGTGAAATCGTTCTTGACCACACCGGATTGGGGTCGGGAATCGTATCTGTCCAGGATGCCGAAGGTGAAAATCATCTGCTTGGTCAGGGCGGTGTTTACGCTGAGGTCGAACAGAAAGCGGGCCCGGGCCAGACCGGTGATGTAAGGGATGACGGCAAAATTCTGGGCCAGCGTCATGCGATGGTTGAGCTTCCACAGCAGGTGCTGCTCCAGCAGGGCACTCCCTTCGCTGCTGCCCGTCTGGTCCATGTAGCGCTCGTGCAGGTAGCCCAGGCCGGCGTCAAAGTTCATCTTGAGAGAAGGCCGTTCATAGGCGGTGAAGCCCAGACCGGCGTTGTAGGACTGGCGGAAATCGATCTGCTCAACGGCATCGTATTCGCCGCTGAACTGGCCGAAGAGGTAGAATTGTTGTTTCAGCTGATAGTCGTAGCGGGCGGCAGCGTAAAACTCCTTCTGGGATAATGTTTCATCCTTGATGCCGTAGAAGATGTGCCCGGATAACCCGACGGAGTGTCGCTTCGCGCTGTACTTGTTGCGGAACCGGAGGTGAAGGTCGTCGGAGGAAGTGGTGCTGCGATTGAGGGTGTAGCCGAAATTCACCCCTCCCTCCCAGTGCTTGACCTTGAATTCGGACAAGCCTTCGAGATCGGCCGCGGTTCGGCGGAGGTCGGCCGGGCCGTAAACGGTGCCGGGAAAACGGCTGTGGATGGATTGTATGCGGGCCCGGTCCAGCAGAAAGGTGGAATGATCCACACTGAGGTGAAGACGGTTTTTGTTGATCCGGGTCAAGGTAGTGGTGAGGCGGGTATCGTCGTCCAGGACGATCAGAACCGGCAACTCGGCCTCCATCTCGCTGATGGCCTCCAGGGGCAGGCGAAGGGGACCGAGGAAATCGTGCACCAGTTCCACACTGCGGCCGTTGATCAGGCGGAGACGGCCGGAAATCTGATCACCGTTCCGGAGAGTGATCTTGACGATGGGGCTTTTCGTGTCGCTGGCCATGACCGGGACCGCCGCCAACAGCACGGCCAGAAGGACGACACGGCGAATGGATCGGGCTGTCACCATGGAACGCCTCCAGCAGGGGTAACCCGAAAGTGTACCACACATTCGGCAAAATTGAACAAGGACTCGTCACCGGGGATGGGTTCGTTTTCGGCGGTTCGTGATTGTACAAAAACAGTTGACAATTCCGACGGAAACGTATACATTATCCAACCTTGTGGACGTTGTTCCGCTTCTTTGAACATGTGGCGCTATCGTCTAGGGGTTTAGGACGCCGCCCTCTCACGGCGGTAACGGGGGTTCGAATCCCCCTAGCGCTACCAATAGGAAGGACCGGCCTGGCCGGTCCTTTTTTTTCGCACAGCCTCCGGCTCCGTCAGCTCTTCGTCACGGGTATTGATTCGCCGGCAGACGGGATCTACAATGGACGGCGGCGGCAAACTCACCACCCCGGGGATGAGGAAGGCATGATGGACGGCACGGGTCAGGCGATGACAACGCCGGCGGGCCATCAACGCCGATGGCCGGTCTGGCTGCTACTGGGTTTCCTCTGTTCCCAGCTCATGCTGTACACCCCCCGGATGGCCTTTTTTCACGAAGAGCCGCGGCGGGCGGTGATCGCCCAGGAGATGCTGCTGACGGGCAATCTGGTGGTGCCCACGGTCTGCCAGGAGCCATACCTGAAAAAACCGCCGCTGCAAAACTGGCTGATCGCCCTGACAGGCCGGCTGGCCGGCGGCATCGAGGAATGGTCGGCCCGGCTGGTATCGGTGCTGAGTTTTGCCGGCCTGGGTGCTCTGCTGTTCTTCTTCCTGCGGCGCCATGAGCCTGAACTGGCCTGGCCGGCGCTGCTGGTTGTGGCGACCAATTTTCTCATGCTCTGTGAATTCGCCAACAAGGCCGAACCGGACATGCTGCTCACGGCCTGCACCCTTGGCGCATATGTCCTGTATATGCACCGCCCGGATAGCTGGTTGCATGTGGTCCTCTCCGGTCTGTGCCTGGGGGCCGGCATCCTGACCAAGTTTCTGTCCCCCCTGTTTTTCTATCCCGGCATTTTTCTGATTCACCTGCTGCCGTACAGGAATTTTCGCCGGCATGCCGGGCGCCTGCTGGTCCATGGGCTGGTGGCACTCATCCCGGTGCTGATCTGGCTGGCCCTGTACCACCGGCAGACGGATGCAGGGTCCCTGCTGGCCGGCTACGTCCACGAGTTCGCCGGCCGGGCCCCCGGAATGTTGCTGGACAGCCTGCGGCATCTGATCGGCTATCCCCTGAAAATCGCCGTGGTGTTGCTGCCCTGGACGGTGGCGCTGGTGTTTGCCTACCGTCCGGTGCGGCACCCGTCGGCCATCTACCGCAGCAGCCGCGTTATCTTCTTCCTGGCGCTGCTGCTCTTCATGTTGACGCCGGAAGGGCGAGACCGCTACCTGATGCCGGCGTTCCCTTTCTTCGCCATCTGGTGTGTGGCGCACCTCGATGGGCAACGGATCATGAGCCGACGTGGGCAGCGCGTGGGCCTGGTGCTGCTGGCCATGCTGGCCCTGGCCGCGGCCGGCTACTGGTTTTGGACCATGGACCTTCTGCCGGCGCTGGTTCTTGCGGTGTTGGCGGGGGCGCTGCTGCTGGCCGCCCGGAGGTCGCCGCCGCTGAAACTGGTCCATTTCACCGCGGTGGTCGGCCTGGTTTTTTTCATGGTATACGAGCATGGACCGTATTATTTCCGGGCCAAGACCATGTTTCCCTTCCGTGAGGCCGCCGCCGAGATTTCGCGGAGTGTGACGGAAGAGCACCCGCTGGTGGTGGATGAGTACTTTTCCCCGCTGCGCCTGGTTTTTGAACTGGAGCGCACGCTGCAGCGGCCGTGCCGGCGGTGGTCACCGGCCATTACGACGCCGTATTACTACCTGACCATTCCGGAGAGAACGCGGCCCTCGGGGCGGGTGCTGCGGCAGGTGCCGTATGAAGGAAATTATTTCGATACGGTGGTGTTGCAACTGGTCGAACCGGCCGGAAAGGAGAACGTCACCGTCGCACCAAGTCCGCACGGCGGGTCATCCGGCGGGCAGGAGGACTGAGCCCGGTCGTTACCGATCGCGACGCGCCTCGTTCAGGATCGCCAGGGCGCGGTCCAGATGCGGATCCCGTCCCGCCGCCAGATCCGCCGGCGACACGTCCACGGACTCGTCGGGGGGAATGCCGCGCCCGAAGAGGTACAGATTCACATTCAGATTGATCCGCACGCTGCCGCCGCCGGGCAGGTACACGTAATGCCCTTCGCCGGTGGCGCCACTGGTGCCGGACCCGATCACCGTGCCCCGCCGGTAATACCGGAACAGGAAGGCGAAGTCCTCGGCCGCCGATGTGGTGTCGGGCGAAACCAGCACGGCCACCGGGCAGTCGAACCTCTTTTCATTGGCCGGCCGGATCGGTTCCCCGCGGGCGTACTGCCGGATGTGGCCGTGTCCCCGCGCGATCTTGTGGGGAATGAAAACGGGGACGAAATCATACAGGTAATTGAACGCCGGCTGGCGGATAAAATGGGCGAAGATGGCGTCGCCTTCCCCTGAATGACCGCCGGGGTTCCGTCGCAGGTCGAAAATGACGCCCGCCACCTGGTCGGTATCCACGGCGGCCAGGCTTTCCAGGAAAGACCGGTACACGTTCCCGTCGGCGAAGGTGTCGATGGTGAAGTGGAGGATGCCGTCCTGGGGCCGGGAAAGCCGCAGGGGCGGCGCCTCGGGGCGAAGTGGGGCAACCTGGTCGGGGCCGGGATGTTCGCGTTGCAGCCGGACAGAGTATGTGGATCCGTCCGGGCGGCGCAGTCCAACGTCGACGATGGATCCCCGCGGCCCCACCAGCAGCCGGCGGGCACACTGGTGGCGCGCATAGTGCGCCGGCCGGTGACGGTAGTGCCGCACGAAGGGATAGCGCTGGCTGTGGCGGGTGATATAGTCCCACGGTTCGAGGCCGGCCACGGACAGGATTTCATCGCCGGGGGACACGATTCCGCGCAGGCTTGCCGCGTCCACCGCCCGCACCAGAACGCGATCCCCGTCGGGCAGAAGGTCGAGCCCCCCGTCGGCGAAGCCGGCTTCCAGATCCGCCGGAAACCGGACGATGGTGTGATTGTCGCCGATGGAGTGGACGGCGGCAGCCAGGGCCTCGTAATAGGCCAGGCGCGTCGGGGCGTTGAGGATGGCCGGCAGGTAGTCCCGCAGATGGGTGCTCCAGTCGCTGAGGCCGGCATATACCAGCGTGGCGCTGAGGCGGCGGATCTCCGTGGCCGCCTGCAGCAGGCCGTACATCTTCTGCTCCGTGGATCCGTCCCAGTGGTGCCATTCTTTTTCCAGCGCCGATTTCAGGCCCACAAAGCCCTCGTTCTGCCGCCAGCGCGCTTGACGGTTCAGGTGAAGGACCAGTTCGTAGGCGGTCATGCCCAGGGGAGCCAGGTGCTGCAGCACGCCGTTGTCGTCGCCGGTGGCCAGATACAGATAGACCAGTTCCGTGTGCAATGCCTCCCGGTCGAGGCCCAGGGCCAGTTTGCGCTGCAAATGCCCGGCCCGGCGCGTGAAGAAGGACCGGATGTCCGCCTCCGCCTGCCGGCGCAGTTCAGGCGCCGCAATCCTGTCCGGAATGCCGGCAATGGTATGGTAGGTGTCGGGATATAGCAGGTACTTGTCCGTCATGTCCAGCAGGCTGCGGGTCAGCAGCTCGGCATCGGGCGCCAGGGCGCCGATGAGCAGGCCCATCTCATAGCCGGAGGTAATCTCCGGGCAGCGACGGACCATTTCCTGCTGGATGCGCCGGGCCGCGTCAAAGTCGGCCGACCGCACGGCCTCCTGAAACAGGGCGGACTCTTCCAGAAACGTCACGTAATCCCGCAGCCCAACGCTGTAAATCATGGCCGACTGATCCATGGTCCCGGCCCTAGCGGGGAGTGGAATCAGCAACATGCTCCAAAGCAGAAAGTTAAGTAATTTCATCGAATGTTTGAAACCTTTACGCCGGATTTACGTAGTATTAGATGCAAGTTAACTTTTCAACAAAGACGACGGCCAACAAGGTTGTCACCTGCCCTGAACCAACCAAACACCCGAATGAGCCTGCCATCTACCCGGCCTACCCTTTCACGACGGGGGCGCTAAAGCCCCCGCGGCCTGCCTTTGGAGCACCTCGCGACGCGACGACTCACTCGATTTTTAGATTTGAGTACTCTCCTGTGACATGAAAATCATATTCCGGATATTCATAGATGGGCGTCAGCGGTTCCGTCTCGCCGATGGAATAGCCGTACAGCCCGTCGTATTCTTCCGGATCCTCGCCGATTTCCTCCAGTTGCTGGAGATACTCGCTGATGGATTTGGATTCGATGACCACCACCTTGCCCATCTTGTCGATGATGGGGCTGTGGCTGCGGGTGGCGTCGTGATCGAATTCCAGTATCCGGCGCCCATAACGGGTGATGCCCACCACCCGAAACGTCAGACTTTTCCCCACCCCCGGCAGGTTTAGCACATTGCGGTCGGTGGCCAGGAAGAGGAGTTCGGCTTTCTCGCGGAGCTGGTGGACGTTGTGCGCCATTTTTTCCGGAGCCTCGGGGTACCGTCGCATGGTCGGATAGTTCTTTTCCGGGATGGCGCCGTAGCACTTCTCTTCCAGCTGCTCCTGCACGGCCCGGGCGTTGGGAGCGAAGTTGAAATTGTTCTCCATGTACCCCTTGACGGTAAAAGTATAGTAAGGCAGAACGCCGATTTCGTTCAGTACCTGCCTCAGTTTGGCCGTATGGCCGCGCCGTGACGCCGCGACGGTGAATACCAGCTGGTTGGTGACCATCCAGCCGGCTTCCAGCAGGCGGCGGACGGCGTCGCGGGCCTCGGGCGTTACTTCCAGCGGCGATTCAAAATGGGTCTGAATCATGAACTGCCGGACACCGATCTCCGCCGCCCGGGACTTGAAATCGGCCAGGATGCCGGCCAGTTCGGCGGTGATGCGCTGCGGCAGGTAGGCCGGCAGTCGCGTGCCCAGGCGCACCCGGACGATTTCCGCCATCTTGGCGCCGTCCGGCCGTGACTCATTGAGCTCCTTCTTCCGGGCGGCCATGTCATACAGGGCATCCAGGATCCGCTTCAGGGACTGGTCGGTGCTCATCAGGGCATCGCCACCGGTGATGAGGATATCCCGCAACTGGGTGTCTTCCTCCCAGTATGACATGAGGCGCCGCAGTTTTTCTTCCCAGGTCTCGGCGGGTTTCAGTTTGTCCAGATCGAAATTGAGGTTGCCTCGCTGAAATTCGTACATTCGTTGGCAGGACGCGCAGAGGCCGCCGCAGGCGCGACCCATGGTGTCGGGGATCAGGATGGCCACTTCCGGATAGCGGCGGTGGATGTTGTGTTCAGTGGGCAGGATCCAGCCGGCGGCGTTCGGTTTGCCTGGCTGCACCTCGTCTTCGCGCTCCCAGGCGACGATGTGGCCGAACTCCTCCACCAGCTGCCGGCTGTACACTACGTAGTGACGGATGGCCAGATCGGCCCCGATGGCGAAGTAGGGCACGCGCACATGGAGCAGGGAAAGATAATAGGGGTTGACAAAAAAGGGAATGCCCGCCTGTTCGGCGTCATAGAGAATTTTCATGGTGTCGGGGTCCAGTGAGTTGCCCAGCATCTCGTTGAGCAGGTCCGGCGAGCGCACGGCGAACCGCAGATGAAAGCCGCTGTCCTTCCACCATTCCAGGGCGCGCAGGAACTTTTGTTCGTAAGAGAGCCCCGGCTCGAAGGTGTACCGGGTGCTGCGGATGTCGCCCTCGTCAATCTTACGGATCAGGATGTTGAGGATGCGGTCGCGGTTCTCCTCCCGCAATTTGACGATGCGCGGATCCAGGCCGCTGGGCCAGCGGGCCATCCACCGCTCGACATCCTCCCGGGTCGGTATCCGCCGCTCGCTCTGTCCGGAAAACTGACGAAACAGCTGGAGCATATCCTTGAAAAAATATGGCTTGGCCCCGCCCGTACCATGGGTGACGGCCAGCCAGATCAGCTTGATGGGATTGCTCAGGGCGATTTCGCCGCGCAGATTGAGATCGGGGAAGCGGCGCCCGGCATTGTCTATATAATCCAGGATCCGGATGGCGGCGATGTCGCGCCACGTCAGGCGCTCGAACGCCAGGCGGTCGTTCTTTTTGCCGGAGTAGAAATCCAGTGCCTCCTGGTTGTTGGCCAGCTCCTCCATGACCCAGTCCCGGACGCCGATCAGCGCCTCGGTTTCGTTGCGGCTGACCCGCATGATCTCTTCCAGTTTGGGGTTCTCCCTGAGAAGTTCTTTCAGCAGCTTGTGCGATTTTACATTAATGGCAATATCGTCAAGCTCTTGGACCGGTTGCATGATACCACCTCCTGCGTACATCAGAGCAACGTAATCCATTACTCTGGAACACATTATCAAATTACATCTCTATTGTACCGAATTTGGCCGGATTGGGCAAGACGGTTCTGGCGCGGGTCACTCCCCTTTGGCCGTGCGCCAGGCGTCGGCCGGGCCGACAGCCTGGGACTGGGGTGACAGGACGGCGGGGCGGGCCTGAAAAAACTTGGCGATATACTGTTCCAGGCTTTCGGCAGTATTCGTTTCGAGCAGCTCCTTCAGCTGTTGGGGAGTGTATAGAATCTGAAGGCGGCGCTTGAGTTCCTTCCTGAAATCCGGTGTGTAGATGAAATCCACTACAGCCGTCTGGTGCAGCTCCTCCAGGGGGGCCAGGAAGATCAGGGCGTCAAAGGCATCAGCCATGGTCTGGCCGGGCGCGGCGGTGAGCATGTGGTTGCCCACATAGGGGGCGCGTCCGAAGACGGTGCCGGTCAGCGGCACGGCCACGGGCCGGTTGCCGTTGGCGCGGAAGGCGGCATCCCAGCGGCCGTCCTCCATGCGTACCCAGCGGTAGACCATCCGCTCCATGCCGGCCGTGGTGCGGGGGGTGGCGCTCTCGGGTTCGCGCGACTGCTCGATGTACAGCTGGGCGTTGTGGATGCGGACGGACCAGGTGCGACCCGGGTTCCATTGGCGGAAGAAGGTGCCGCAGTTCCAAAAGAAGCTGCCGTCACGCTGCCTGATGCCGGTGTAGGCGTGCCGCGTGTTGGTGAGAAAAATACCCTTCTCCCCGTTCCCGAAGTTCGCCAGGTGGTGGATGATCTGCCGGTACATGGAGTAGTCGAAACTGGCCAGGGACCGCCGGAAGAGTTCCATGTCGCCGGCGGAGGTGATCCCGCACCAGTATACGGGATTGCTGACGCCGATGACCCGGAAACGCCGCTCCGTGGGCAGGGACCGGTTGACCTCCCACACGGTCCGCAGCAGATCGAAATAACTGCTGAGTGGCCAGCCCTGGCCGCTGAAATCATCCTGAAAAGCCGGATAGAGCCGTGTGAAGTCACCGTCTTCGGATGCCAGGAAGTCGTCCAGACAGGCCTGGTGACTCATGGAGATGGCTTCCAGGAAAATATAGCGCACCTTCGACTGGAAGCGGGGATCGCGAATCAGCCGCTGGTAGAATTCGAACGGTTCGAGGGCGGTGTGGAGTCCGTCATCGAAGATGACCAGATCCCGGGTTTCCAGTAAATGGTTCACGAAGTCCAGCGGACGGCGGCCATGTTCCGCCAGGGCGTCCACATACGGTTGCAGGATGGGGGCGGTTTCGCCGCCGACGGCCAGGCCGGATCCCAGTGTCAAAATTAGGATGCAGCCAATCCATTTGATCATTCCAGGCACAATACTATCCTCCTTTGAAATTGTATCATTTCTATATAGTACGCATTCCGGGCCGGTTTGGTTTTTGCTATCGATTCTGGAAGTGTTTTGGTATAGTATAATCAATGTGTCGTCGTTCTTTGTGTCATGGTTTGCCTGAATCGGGACGTAACATAACGCATAATTTATTCAATTGAACCCAGCGAAATGGCGTTCGCCAGACACGGCTCGCTGGAGAGGAGATTCAGTGAGGAACGTCAATATCCCCACCGCCAAGCGGTTGCAGGACCAGCTCCGGATCGTTCCAGCCAAGGCGTCGGCCCTGCGGGAGGCACTGGAGAAATGGAAGCAGGGCGCCGCCATGGCGGAGACGATGCGGGCGGCCAACTTGCATCTGCGCGGTTTCGGTGTGAAGGCGCTTTTTCTGGACCCCTCTGAAAGCGATGCCGTCGCCGAGGGGCAGCAATTGTGCTATTACGTCGATCGCAATAACCCGAATCTGCCGACCCTGATCTATGACAGCCGCCTGGAAAACTTCAAGGTGATGAGATTGTACGAATTTCTGGAGCGGCAGAAACTCACAGGCTGATTTGTTCTAAAAAACCTTGCAATTTTGGTTTCATTCATGTATATAGTTGCGTTTGCACGGTCCGTGCGGTCGTGCCTATTTCGCGAAGGAGCCCGGTATCATGAAGAAAGACATTCATCCCAAATATGAAAAGGCGACGGCAACCTGCGCCTGCGGAAATACGTTCGAAACGCGCTCCACCAAAAAGGAAATCAAGCTGGAGATCTGTTCCAACTGCCATCCGTTTTTTACCGGCAAGCAAAAGCTGGTGGATACCGCCGGAATGGTGGAAAAGTTCGAACGGCGCTATCGCCGGCAGAACAAGGAAACCGCTGATTCCAAGTAGCCGCGCGAATGCAAGACGACGCAGGGTTGTCCGGCCGATATTCCCGGGCAACCCTTTTTTGTGTTCACCATCTAAGGAACTGGACGCCCTGCGGGCCATAGACCCGGCGTCGGAGATGACATGAGATCAAAGACAAAGATGGATGCCGATATTCTGGTAGGCGGGCAGGCCGTCCTGGAGGGCGTCATGATGCGGACGCCCAACGCCGTGGCGGTGGCCGTCCGCCGCGAAGACGGCGAGATTGTGGTCCGCAGGGAGATGGTGCCCCGCTGGACCGACCGCTTCCCGATCCTGAAGCTGCCCCTGATCCGTGGCACCGCCATCCTGGTGCAATCCCTGATTCTGGGGATTGGCAGCCTGAATTTTTCGGCGGAAGTGGCGATGGAGGCCGAGGCCCGGAAAGAGGAAGAATCCCCGGAGCGGCCCGGAAAAAAGAAGAAGGATCCGGCCAAATCCAACCGGTTGGCCCTGGCGGTGTCCCTCCTTTTTTCCCTGGCCGGCGGACTGGCTCTCTTTGTTTTTGTGCCCTACTGGCTGAGCGGCCTCATCGTCGGGGCGCTGTACCCGGCGACATCCGGCGGATCCAGCGTGGACGAAAACTGGCTGGTATTCAATCTCATCGATGGTGCCATCCGGGTGGTCATCTTTATCGGATATATCCTGGCCATCTCCCTGATGAAGGACATCCGGCGGGTGTTTCAGTATCACGGCGCCGAGCACAAGGTTGTGCACATGTGGGAAGCCAGGGATGAATTCAGCGTGGCCAACGCCGCCAAATACACCACCCTCCATCCCCGCTGCGGGACCAGCTTCCTGATGTTCGTCCTGGTGGTGAGCATCATCGTGTTCACCCTGTTCAAATTCGACTGGTGGGTGCTCAAGGTCGTCTCGCGGGTGTTCCTGCTGCCTCTCATCGCCGGCATTTCCTACGAGCTGATCCGGCTGTCGGCGAAATTTCCCCGCAACGCTGTTTGCCGGTTCATCATGCAGCCGGGGCTGCTGATGCAGAAGATCACCACCCAGCCGCCCAGCGACGACATGCTGGAAGTTTCCCTGCGCGCCCTGCAGGAGGCCCTCCACATCGAGGAACAGGTCAAGAAGAACGGCGCGGGCGTGACGGTGGAAGCGGCCTGATTTGCGGGGAATGGTGTGAGCATGTTCAAAAAACTTGACGACATCGAAAAAAAATATATGGACATCCAGCAGACGCTGGCCGATCCCAACGTGGTCTCCGACCACCAGGAATACCAAAAGCACATGCGCGCGTTGCGGGCCATCGAAGAAGTGGTGGAAAAATATCGCGAATACAAGGACTTTCTGGCGCAGCTGCGGGATACGCGCGAGATGGCTCAGGAGAAAATGGATGAGGACATGCGGGGCCTGGTCCAGTCGGAGCTGGAAGAGCTCGACCAAAAAATCGCGTCATGTGAAGAAGAACTGAAAGTCCTGCTCCTGCCGCGCGATCCCAACGATGAGAAAGACGTCATCCTGGAAATCCGGGCGGGAACCGGCGGCGACGAGGCCACCCTCTTCGCGGCGGATCTGTTCCGGATGTATTCCCGCTTCGCCGAGCGCGAGGGAATGCAGATATCCATCCTGTCATCCCACCCCACGGGCGTGGGCGGCTACAAGGAGATTATCGCCAATATCGTCGGCCGGGGCGCGTACAGCCGGCTCAAATACGAAAGCGGCGTGCACCGGGTCCAGCGGGTGCCAGAGACGGAATCCAGCGGCCGGATCCATACGTCGGCGGTCACGGTGGCCGTCATGCCCGAAGCCGATGAAGTGGATATCGAAGTGGAGGCCAAGGATTTGCGGATCGACACCTACTGCTCGTCGGGGCCGGGCGGACAGTCGGTGAACACCACCTATTCCGCCGTCCGCATCACGCATCTGCCCACCGGACTGGTGGTGACCTGCCAGGATGAGAAAAGCCAGATCAAGAACCGGGCCCGGGCCATGAAGGTGCTTCGCTCCCGGTTGCTGGCGCTGGAAGAGGACCGGCAGCGGCAGGAGATCGCCCAGAACCGGCGCATCATGGTGGGCACCGGAGATCGCAGCGAGAAGATCCGCACCTACAACTTTCCCCAAAACCGGGTCACGGACCACCGTATCGGCCTGACCCTGCACAAGCTGGACATCGTGCTGGAAGGGGCGCTGGATGAAATCATCCATGCCCTGGTGGCTCATTTTCAGGCGGAAAAACTGAAAGAAGCCAGCACCCTGGCCTGATCAGCAAATGGTCTGCCTGCCGGAGACGGATCCGGCGATCCTTTAGCCATATATACGAACAATCAGGAGGCGCTGTGCATTGTCCCACATGCGGGCAGGAGGTCCCCCACAAGGCCGCCTTTTGCATTCATTGCGGCCACCGGTTTCCGGCCGAACCTTCCGCGATTCCCCCTTCTCCCCCCGAGTCGCCGGCTCCGTATCCGCCCGGTCCCGCCGACCGGAAATCGTATCAGCCGTTGTGCATGGCCGCGTTTATTATGGGAATCGCGGCCCTGCTGCTGCTCTTGATGGGTTTCTGTTGCGGCCTGTTCGCCCTGCTGAGCCTGCTCATGTCCATCGCGGCCATTGTGCTGGGGACGATGGGGCGCAAGCACTATGACCCGGCTCTCTATCGACCCGACAGCCTGACCCTGGCCAAAGTGGGCGTCATTCTTGGCATAGTGGGCCTGGCGCTGTTCGTCGTGGGCCTGGTCATCATGCTGCTGGTGTTCGGCCTCAGCTTCCTGGCGGAGATGGGTCGGATGGGCTAGCTGCCACGGAGCTCCGGCTTCGGGCGGGGGGAGAGAAACATGACGGAACGTTCAGCCGGGCTGCCCCCGGCGCCGGCCGGATGCTGGATCCGCCGGCTGGCCATGACCGGATTGCTGATGGTGGGCGTGACGCTGGTGATATTCCGGCTGCTGCAGCCGGCGCCGGAAGGGCACGGAACCCATGAGCGGCTTGGACTGCCGGGCTGTTTTTTTCGGCAGATTCTGGACTTGGAGCGGTGTCCCAGTTGCGGTTTGACCACCGCCTTCGTCTGGGCCTACCGGGGCGATCTGCAGCGCGCAATTGACAGCAATCCGTTGATTATGCTCTGGTTGCCGCTGCATATCCTGGCCATTCCGTTTCTGGTGCGCTTGTGGTGGCGGCCATCCGTCCGCTGGCTGTGCGGCGGCGGCCTCGTGCTGGCGGGGGCCATGGTGCTGCATGCCATTTACTGGCTGGCGGGGATGACGGCCTTGCTGCTGGCATGAGGCGGCGCGAGGCGACGGCTGGATCACGCCGGTGCAGAGTGATGAGATGAATATGTGGACCATCCAGTCAATCCTGCGGGAAACGGTGGAGCGTCTCCAGCGGGCCGGGGTGGAAACAGCCCGGCGGGATGCAGAGTGGCTGCTGCGACATGCCCTCGGCTGTGACGACGCCTACCTGATCGCGCATCCCCGTCAATCCGTCGGCGAGGCGGACCACCGGCGCCTGATGGCGAACGTGCGCCGCCGGCTCGACGGGGAGCCGCTGCAGTATATTATCGGCTACAAGGAGTTCTGGAAAGACCGGTTCCTGGTCTCGCCGGCCGTGCTGATACCCCGCCCGGAGACGGAACTGCTGGTGGAGTACGGTGCCTTTTGCCTGGCCCACCGGCGGGCGCCCCGTGTGCTGGATCTGGCCACCGGCAGCGGCTGTGTCGGACTGAGTCTGCTGCGGGAACACCCCACCGCGGTGGTGGTGGCGACGGACGTCTCACCGGCCGCACTGGACGTGGCCCGGGCCAACGCGGTGCGACTGGGGTGGCAGGACCGTTTCCGGCTGGTGGCGGGCGACGGCGTCGCCATGTTGGCGGGGCGTGCCCGGGGATTTTTTCAGCTGATCGTCAGCAATCCGCCCTATGTTTCCGAGAAAGACTATCCGGAGCTGGCGCGTGAAATCCGTCTTTTCGAGCCCGCCGGCGCTCTTCTGGCCGGGCCCGATGGTCTGGCGTTCTACCGGCGATGGTTGCTGCCGGCCCTGGAGCTGCTCGCCCCGGGCGGGCACCTCCTCATGGAATGCGGGGCGGACCAGGGGGCATCCCTGGCGGAACTGGTTCGGGACGCACCTTGCCCCACGGAATTCCTGCCGGATCTGGCCGGCCGCACCCGTGTCCTGCACATGGGGCCCCGCGGGGAGTGACGGTCCGGAGAGGGGGCGACCGTCCATCATGCCAACAAAACAGCACAGATTGCGAAAAATATATCCGTCGCCATCGAACGCCGCGTCCGGACACCGAATCAAATAGGCGGGAGGTGTGTATGCGCAGTCTGTTGGGAGTGATGGTCGCTTGCCTGATGGTTTCGACGCTGTGGGCCGCCGGGCCGGATCGGCCGTATCGGGAATGGAGCGCCGCGGAGGCCCGCCAGATCCTTTTTGATTCACCCTGGAGTTGCTGTTGCACCTGGAGTACGCCCTATGTGGCCGGCTCGGGGGACATGGAGGGGGAACGGCTGGAGGTCTATGTCCAGCTGTTTTCCGCCCATCCGGTCCGTCAGGCCGTGGCGGTGCTGGCTGCCGCCGGGGATGACCGCCGCCTGGACCGCTGGCAGGGTTTCGCCACCCAGGATTTCAGCGATGAGATCGTGATCGCCTGGGTCGCCCGCTCCGAGCCGCAAGGCAGCGGCGTTCTCACCGAGTTCATGAATCTGCTCAAGCGCTTGTCCCTGGCCGAGTTGCAACAGAACACTTTTTTGGCCACGAGCTCGGGACGCAAGGTCCCCATCAAGGACTACCTGCCTCCCACACCGGACGGCAGCGGAGCCAAATTCATCTTTCCCCGTCACCTGCCTGACGGATCACCCCTGGTCAGCGCCGACGACCAGCAGCTGGTCTTCCACACGAAACCGCTGCAGCTGGATCTGGGGCCCCGGTTTCCGGGCGTCAACTGCAAGGCCATGGTGGAAATTGCGCCGACCCGCGAATATGTCCGCGAATTGCGCCGCACCCGCGCGGAGGAATTCCGGATCACCGCCACGTTCATTCTGAAAAAACTGAGCTATCGCGGCACGATGGATTTCTGAGGCCGCCCGGATCCATCCGTCGGCTGTGGGGTGACGCCGGCGACGGGTTTTTCGCCGGCGGGTGCCCCGCCGCGGTCCTGTTGGAGGTGGCAGAACAGGAGGGTGCCGCCGGTCATGGCCACCGGCAGGCACAGAAAATTCAGCAAGGGAACCCAGAGCAGCAGCGCCGAGGCGGCACCCAGACCGGCCATCAGGGGGCGATGCCGCCAGATGTAGCGCACCTTGGCCCGAAATCCCAACCGCCGCCGCGACAAGGGACCGTCGAGGAGGTCACGGGCGAGAAAAAAGACCGTCAGCGTGCTGCTGCCGGTCAGGAAAAGGATGTTGCCGGCCACCGGGATCAGATTCAGCAACAACAGCGGCGCCAGCAGCGCCAGGTACAGAACAAGGTTCAGCAGGGAGTGGCTCACCGAGAGCCAGATGTCGCCCAGGAACACCCGCCATTGAAATCCTGTTTTTCGCGGACCCAGCTGGATCTCCTCGACCTTTTCCGACAGATAGTCGGTGAAGGGCGTGGCCAGGATACCCGCCAGGGCATAGATGACCACGAAGCCCAGCGTCAGCAGTAAAAAGAGGAGCAACACGCTAAGAATCGCCCACAGGATCAGCAGCAGGCCGCTCCATAGGGAATCCACGACCGGCCGGCTCCAGATCAGAGCGGTCAGGTCGGGCCCCCAGACCAGGGCGCCTATCACGACCAGCGCCAGCAGGAAAAAGTTGAGGCCGGCGGGGATGACGATGAGGACCAGCAGCCGGGGATGACGCCACAGGAACCGGACGGCCCGGAAAGGATACCCGAATCCGTGCAGAAATCCCTTCACGGCACTGCCCGTCTTGTGGAAGGGACCACGAAGGGAAAATCGGGAGTGTCCGGCGGAAGGGGTCATGGGTCCGTGTGTTTTCTGACCACCACGCAGGCATTGCCGCCGCCGAAGCCGAAGGAGTTGCAGGCCGCGTACGGAATCGGCAGCGATTCGGCCCCCCGGCTCACGTAATCCAGACGGCATTCCGGATCCGGCGCCTGGAGGTTGATGGTGGGCGGCGCCACATCATGGAAGACGCTCAGTACTGTGGCCACCACGGCGGCGGCGCCGGCGGCGCCCATGAGATGACCGATCATGGATTTGATGGAACTGACTTTCAGTTGGCAGGCATGTTCGCCAAAAACTTCTTCGATGACAAGGCTTTCCGTTTTATCGTTCAACGGGGTGGAGGTGCCGTGGGCATTGATATAGGCCACATCCGACGGGGTAATGCCGGCGTCGGCCAGCGCCAGTTTCATCACCCGGATCATGCCCTTGCCTTCCGGATCGGGGGCGGTGAAATGATAGGCGTCGGCGGTATTGCCGTACCCGGCGAGCTCGGCGTAGATACGGGCGCCCCGGCGGCGGGCGTGCTCCATTTCCTCCAGGATGACGATGCCGGCGCCCTCCCCCATGACGAAGCCGTCCCGGTCCCGGTCAAAGGGCCGACTGGCTCGCGACATGTCTTCGTTGCGTCGCGACATGGAGCGGTTGGCGCAGAAACCGCCATAGGCCAGGGGGGTGACGCACGCTTCGGCGCTGCCGGCCAGCATGATATCCGTCTCACCCCGCTGGATGATCCGGCAGGCGTCGCCGATGGCATTGGCGCCGGTGGAGCAGGCCATGGACGGGGCGGAGAGATGTCCGTGCAGACCGAACCGGATGGAGACCAGGCAGGCGGTCATGTTGATCAGCAGCCTGGTGATAAAGAACGGATTCATCGCCATCGGCCCCCCATTGAAGAGCACTCTGGCGCCCTCCTCGATGGTCAGGGCGCCGCCGATGCCCGATCCGATGATCACCCCGGCGCGTTCGCCATCGAATTCGCCGGTGGTCAGTCCGGCATCGGCCATGGCCATGACCGATGCGGCGATGCCGAAATGGGTGAAGCGGTCCATGCGCCGGGCGGATTTTTTGTCGATCCAGTCTTCAGGGTGGAAATTACGGACTTCCGCGGCCATTTGAGACGGATAGGGCGATGGATCGAAGAGGGTGATCCGGTCGACGCCGTTCTGGCCGGCCTGCAAGGCCTGCCAGAAATCCGCCACGCCGATCCCGATAGGGGTAACTGCACCAAGGCCGGTGACTGCAACCCGACGTATTGTCATTGGTTGTTTGCTCCTGTCCGCCGTCTGACATGGTGGGGGGGCGGTAGATATTTGGCCGCATTGTACCGTATACGGCGGGTAAAATCATCCCCAAAAGGCACCGTGGCGACGATCGGTTGGCCGGTTCCATTTTGCGGCAGGATGACGGCGAGACCGCTGGCCGGCCGCTGGGGTGCCAATTTCTGCGCTGCACGCGGAATGAGCACGAAGGACCGGGCTATTTCTTTTTCAGGTCCACACCGCAACAGGTCAGGCGGCACTCCTCATCATGGTCATGACAGCCGCAATCGGCGGCCGGTTTCGCCGCGTTGTGGCATTCAGCCTTGACTTCCAGTTCCAGTCCACAGGATGGGCAGACGTAGGTTTCGCCTTTTTTCATGTCGTGACATCCAGGCATGTTCATCCTCCTCCATAAGGTGTTTCATCATTCAGTGACCGCTTATTTGCCTTCACTGAATTTCCAGCAGCATGACCGTGAGATCGGCGGCATCGATGATCCCATCGGATTTGAGATCCGCCGCCTCCAGCGGAGCCACGAAAGCCCCGGCACCCTGCTGCAGGCTGCCGGTCAGATAGTGGGACAGAATCGACAGATCGGCCGCATCATATTGACCGTCCAGATTGAGATCGCCCATCTGAACGGGAGCGGCGTTGCATGACAGATATTGGGAGAGCGATACGTCGTCCACGTACCAGCCGACCTTGTCACTGGCGTTCTGGTTGCAGCACAGGCGGAAGCGGATGACGACCTCCGTTTCGGCAAAAGCGGACAGATCCACCCGGACGCGGGTCCAGTCGCCCGCTGTCCAGCCGGCGGACATGCCAGTCCAGGCCATTTGGCCGCCGATGGGATTCATGCCGCTCGAATTCATGGTGGCGTTGTATCCGCCGCTCAGGATATGGCCACCCAGGTCGGAATAGGAGGCGCCACCATTGGTGGATATCTCGAGGACGCAGCCGTCCATGCGGTCCTCCATGTAATACCGGTGCCAGAACGACATCTCCGCCCCGGCGCCCAGCCAGACGGGGGGCATCATCAGGCGCACATCCTTGAGGGAGCCGGAAGCGGCGCTGAACCAGGAATGGCTGGGACTGCGCGACACGTTATCCACCTGGCGCCAGTCGTCGGTGCCGTAGACAGCGGCCGACGTCCAGCCGTTGGTCCCGCTCTCCATGTCGTCATCGAAGAATACGCCCGGCGGTCCGGACGGGATGCCGGAGAGCCGGACCGAATTGGTGTCTTCGTTCCCCCCGGAATCGACGGCCCGCACCGTGTAGTAATAGCGGGTGTCGCTCTGCACCGTGGTGTCGGCATATGTGGTGCCGACCACGCCGCTGGCGATCAGGGATGTCAATCCGTCGGCCGTCAGGGAGCGGTACACATTGTAGGTGATGCCCGGAAAAGAAACGCAGGCCGACTGCGCCGTATCCCACGCCAGTTCCAGGCGGCAATTTTCGGCGGAGGGTGCCGTTACGGCGGTGACCCCTCCGAATACGGGTTCCAGGCGGCACTCACCCACGGCCGTGACGGCGAGGCATTCGGTGAAGTCCACCCCGTCATACTGACAGACGGTCTTCATCTTGTACCAGTAGATCAGGCCGCCGCTGACGGACCGGTCATGGTACGTGCTGCCCAGGGGCACTTCCGCCAGCAGCTGGAAAGGTCCGCCCGCGCCGGTTGTGGAGCGGTAGATTTTGTAGCCGTCCAGGGAATGGGGGGACGGTGTCCAGCTCAAAAGGACGTCATTGTCGCCGGCGTTTTCCACGTCAAACGCTGTCGGCGGGTCACACGGCTCGCCGGAAACGATGGGGATGCTCATCTGGTATGGCGCCAGGTTGTAGCCGGTGACGGTGATGCGCAGGTCACCGGGGAGGGTGGGCACGTCCGGGAAGGCCAGGTTCACCTGGCCGGTGTCATCGGTCAGACCAAAGGACTGTACCGGCGTCTGGGCGGAAGAAAACGCCGTGACCCGCAGCCCGGAAAGGGGCGCGCCACCGCCATCGCTCACACTGACCGCCAGGGATGCTTGCCCCAGAAACATCTGCTCCGGATGGCTCACCGCCGGCACGGCCGGTGCAACGGTCCGCCAAAGCAGTGACGGATCGCCGAACAGGATGAACCACTCGAAATTGTCTATGGTGTCGGAACCCGATCCGTTCTCGGCCAGCAGGTGAAGTTGCCCGGCCCAGTAGGAGCCGCCGAAGGTGTAAACCGGGTCCTCGAAGTGATGTCGGGCAATCCCCTGGGCCATGATGGCCGGCGGATCCCACGAGATGCTGACCGAGCCGCCCAGATAGCCCACCGCCCCCTTGGGTGTGGCCAGGGCCGGATCGGCCCGCATCCAGCGCTCGCCGAAACACTCGCTGCTGCCGTCGAACTGTCCGTTCAGGCAGGCCACGTCCACCAGAATGGGCATCCGGTAGTCGTTGGTGAGCTGGCTGATGGTGTCCAGACCGTAGTAGGTGTTGGTGCTGCCCCACGACGTGCCGGAGCCGTGCCCGATATAGGTCAGCCAGGTGCGGCCGTCGTTCAGGCCGGCGTTGATGTTGGCGGCGGTGGCGGTGCCGTCGCCCTGAAACCAGTGGTCGCGCCAGGTGTAGGTGTTGGCGATGAGCGTGTCGGTAATGGCGGTGATGTACTCCTCATCCGAAGGAGCGCTCCCCTCATCGCTGGCGATCCCGGCACACGCGGCGTACCAGCCGGCGGCGGCCCCGGTATCCGGATGCTTTTCATAATGGATGATCTTGTCCGCCTGGTAAGCGATTTCGGCCGGCGTGTCACCGACAAGTCGGCCGATCCAGAGATCCGGCAGGATGTCACCCCCGCTCAGCAGGGTGTAGGGATAATCGCTGGCCGCCGAACCGTTGGACGTGGACCGGTAATCGGGCGGGACCGAGTTCTCGTCACCCACGAACAGGACATACGTGGGCCGGGTGGCGGGATCGTCGTACGCGGCCTGCAGGGCGCTCTGGATGTCGGCGACGGCGGTCCCCACCTCGCTCATGAGACGGACGGTCACCGCCAGTCCACTCTCCTTTTTCCACTGGACATAATCGGCAATGGACCCGGCGAGGTCGTCGGCCACCAGGATCAGCATACGCTCACGGGCGGTGGCACCTTCCTTGACATGGCGGTCGAGCCATTCCTCGTTGATGATGGCGGCGCGGTACAACTGCTGGAAGGCCGGTGAAACCGGGCCGGGCGGCGTCAGTGGCAGCGCCCGGTAATCCTTGCCGGAGTAATGAAAATCCACCAACATATCGTGGTATACCTCCACGGTTTGCCGGGCCGGATTGAACTGGAAAGGATAGATGCCGAACCGGCTAACCCGCCGGTCGCGCAGAATTGCCGGCGGGGTCACGGTGATGAGGCGGCCCGGATAGTATTCGTCGGCGGCATAGAAATCCGGATCCATGGTGAAGGGCAGGTCGGTGGCATCACCGCAGCGGTTGGGTTTCGGTTGGGCCGGGAAGATGAGGATGCCGGGGAATTCGGCCACCTGGCCGTCCACGATGGTGTACTCGGCCGAGCGGTTCACGGGCAGGCCCAAGAGCCGGCCGATGGACGGCACCTGAGCCTTGCCCGTTTCCCGGAGGAATCCTTCCCGGTCCATGGCCAGGAGCTGGAAGACCAGCCCCCCGGCTTCCACGTCGGAAATCCAGAAGCCGTGTAGAATGATCCGAAGTCGCGTGTGATGGGCGTCGGACTCCACCACCTGGATGGTCGGCGGTGTGCCGGCCGGGGAGGCATCCAGCGCGATCCAGTCCATGGCGGACAATCCGGAGTGTCCGGCCAGCAGGCAGAACAGGAAAGTGACAGTCCGGAAAAGATGCGAACGTGTCATGAAAACCCCTCAAAATGTCATCAAGACGGTTGAGATTGAATCCCAATCTTACCATGAGTTGATGGGCGGACGGACATTTTTTTCCGCCGGCCGTAACCCGGCTGGGTGATTTCGAGGTTGACTCCGCCCGGCATCTGGATTATGTTCTTATGTCTTGGTGAAGAGGTCGCTCAAATGGATATCTATCTGGGTGCGGTTGTCATCCTGGGGGCGTTGGCTGTCTCCGATCTGATCGTCGGTGTCAGCAACGACGCCGTGAATTTTCTGAATTCATCCATCGGCTCCAAGGTCGCCCCGCGGGCCGTGATTTTTATCATCGCCAGCCTGGGCATTCTGGCCGGGGTCACCTTCTCCAGCGGCATGATGGAGGTCGCCCGCAAGGGCATCTTCCATCCCAAGTATTTCACCATGCCCGAACTGATGGTCATGTTCCTGGCCGTCATGCTCACCGACATCTTCCTGCTGGATCTTTACAATACCTTCGGTTTGCCCACCTCCACCACCGTCTCCATCGTTTTCGAGCTGCTGGGCGCGGCAGTGGCCGTTTCCATGATCAAGATCATCTCGGCCGGACAGAACTTTGCCGCCCTGGTGGAATACATCAACACCGGCAAGGCACTGGCCATCATCTTCGGCATTCTCATATCCGTCGTCATCGCCTTCGTGGTGGGCGCACTGCTCCAGTTCATCTCCCGTCTGCTGTTCACCTTCGACTACATGAAACGGCTGAAGCGTTACGGCGGGCTGTGGGGCGGCGCGGCCATGGCCATGATCGTGTACTTCATTCTCATCAAGGGAGCCAAAGGCGCCTCCTTCATCACCGACGAAACCCTGGCCTGGATCAACACCCACAACGGCACCATCTTCCTGGTCTCTTTTGTGATCTGTGCCATAGTGTTCCAGCTCCTGCTGCTCTTTTCGCGGATAAATATCCTCAAGATCATCATCCTGGTCGGGACGTTCGCCCTGGCCATGGCCTTCGCCGCCAATGACCTGGTGAATTTTATCGGCGTGCCGCTGGCCGGCCTGTCGTCTTACCTGGCCGCCCAGATCGGGCCCGACGGCTACAACCAGGCCATGACGGCCCTCGAGCAGCCCGTGCGCTCGCATACCGGTCTGCTGCTTGTCGCCGGCATCATCATGGTCATCACCCTCTGGGTATCCCGCAAGGCGCGGACCGTCACCCAGACGGAGGTCAGCCTGGGTCGCCAGGACGAGGGAGTGGAGCGATTCGGCTCGTCTTCCCTGTCACGGACGCTGGTACGGATGTCCACCGCCCTGATCGCCGGATTCAGGCGGATCGTGCCGGCGCGGTGGCAGGTGCTGGCGGCGCGCCGATTCGACGATCGTCTGTACCGCCCGACCACCGGCAGTGAGGGCGACCGGCCCTCTTTCGATCTGCTGCGGGCCTCGGTGAACCTGATGGTGGCCAGTGCCCTGATTTCCTTCGCCACCTCTCTCAAACTCCCCCTGTCCACCACCTATGTGACCTTCATGGTCGCCATGGGTTCGTCCCTGTCCGACCGCGCCTGGGGCCGGGACAGCGCGGTGTACCGGATCACCGGCGTGCTGACGGTTATCGGCGGCTGGTTCATCACGGCCCTCATGGCCTTTACCGTTTCATCCATTTTTGCCGTGGTCATCTATCACTGGCAGGTCATGGGCGTGTTGCTGATCGTGGTGGTGGTGGCGCTGCTCGTCTTGCGCAACCACCGGGTTCACCGCGACCGCGCCGTGGCCGACGAGGCCCTCGAGGTCTTCAATCTGCGCAAGATTACCGATACCCAGCAGGCCATCGCCATCTCGTTCGAACATGCCGGGATCTTTCTGCATGAAGTGAAGCAGGCGGTGGCGGACAGCCTGAACGGATTGTTCTCCCAGGATCTGCAAAGTCTCAAGGGGCGGAAGAAGGAATCCAAGAAAATCCAGAACTGGGCCAATATCCTGGTGGCCAATATCTACAAAATTCTGCGCTCCACCCAGTCGGTCGACGTGGACGACACCCAGCGCTATACCTCCACCATCAGCACCCTGCAGGAAATCGCCGAAAGCCACCGCGATATCGCCATGCGCGCCTACCTCCATATCGCCAACAATCACAAGGGCCTCCTCAGTTCCCAGATCGAGGAGATCGGCCATATCCGGAACTGCGTGCTGGAGATCCTGGAAAAGACGTCCGAGGCTTTCCTGCAGAAAGAATTTCGGGATTACGCCTCCATCACCGCCGCCCGAAACCGGCTGAAGATCCTGTTTGCCGAGTACAACCGGAACCAGATCCAGCGGATCCGACAACAGACGTCCAAAACCCGCCTGAGTATCCTGTTCTACGGCCTGATCTGGGATCTGGAGAAAATCGCCGATCAAACCATCAATCTGCTCAATATTTTTCAGCACACGTTGCGGGTCAACGAACGGACAGCCGAGAAAAGGCTGGTGGAAACGCCGGACACTCCCTGACCGACCGGCCAGGTTATCGCAAGTCGTCCGGCCATATGCGGCGGTCCCCCGCAGGACGGTTGACCGCCGTATCGTTGCGGGCGTTATTCGGGTGTGGAGTCTTCTTCCGGGACGTAATCCGGAAAGAGACGGGCATATTTTTCCGGCAGCATGACAATGAGAATGACGATGGGATAGATCAGGCAGCACAATGCCACGACCGGAGCGAATTTGAACTGCATCTCCACGGCTTGCATCATGGCATCGGGCAGGTCGCTGCTATACAGGATTTCCGTCAGGTATTTGTTGGAGATGAGGTAGTTGAGCGCGCCGCCGATGATGGTCCAGACGATGGTGATCCAGGCATAGACCAGCGAGAGAGTGCGCCCCGCCACCAGGAACTTCAGCAGCTTGATCCCGGCGAAGATCAGCAGGCCGGCCAGGGCCAGCGAAATGATCATGCTGGCCAGGTTGTATGTCATCACCATGGGGATGCTGTAATAACGGCTGATGACTTCCTGAATGGCTTCCGCTTCTGGTGATCCGCCCATGCCGCCGGTGAAAATGTTGATCATCCCGAAAATGGTCAACAGAACCCCCAATCCGCCGAAGACCAGATGGATGATGCCGAAGGCTTTGACTTTTCCCGGAATCTGTACTTGATTCTCCATGACTCCTCCGCAAGGTTTTTCGAGTGTATACGGTTTTACGTAAAGTTTGTTCCTACACTATATCACGTTGGCTGTTTCAGTGCCATACATCCGATAGCCCATCTGTTTGACGCGACGGCGGTTGATATCAGCCGGCCGTCCAATCGGCCGGCGGCGCGCGTGCCGCCGAACCCGGTGGAATCTTCGGGAATCCGATGTCTAAACGAAACCTTTCCGTGGAAAAGGCCTCTTATCGCTTGTTGACAACAGGGGGAATCAGCTATAATCTCCGAAATTTCACGGTCAAGGAGGACCCATGAAAAAGATATTTCTCGTGCTCGTGATCACCCTGACGACCCTCGGTTTCGTCTGGGCCGATCATTATGTGAAGATGAAAATCCATACCGATCCCGTCTCCATGATGGGGCAGAACCAGCCGGCCAAGGATGAGGTTTCCGAGATGTGGATCGGCGACAACCTGTTCGCCAATCATTCGCCGGAGCGTTCCTTCATCGTCGATCTCAACAAGCAGTTGATGTACACCATCAATCATCAAAACAAAAGCTACATCGAAATCAAGCTGCCGTTCGACGCCATGGAATATTATCCTGAACAGATGCGGCAGATGATGCAGGGCATGATGGACTCGATGAAGGTGACGGTGACCCCTACCGGCAAAACCAAGCAGATCAAGCAATGGAATTGCGACGAATATGACGTGGACATGAGCATCATGATGATGAACATGAAAATGAAATACTGGGTCACCAAGGACGTGCCTTTCGACTGGAAGGTGGTCAGCGAGAAGATGATGGACAACATGAAGAAACTGTCCATGCGCCTGACCGACGAAGTCATGGCGGAATTCCGGAAAATCGAGGGTTTCCAGATCGCTTCGGAAATGAACATGAACGTCATGGGCGGCAATGTGCACACCACCACCGAGACGCTCGAGATTTCCGAAAAGGCGCCGGCCGCCAACGTATATGCCGTGCCGGCCGGTTACACCAAAAAGGACCAGTTCTCCATGGAGGATATGCGCCAGTAACCCGGCGAATCGGAAAAATGGAATACAGGAACCCGGCTGCGGCCGGGTTTTTTCTTTTTACCGGGCCATCATGAGGTCTTGCGGCACCAGATCAGGCCGTCCATGCGTTCGCCGTGCCGGTGGAACGCGATCTCCCCGAACCCGCAGGCCCGTAACTGGTGCTCCAGCTCATGAAAGGTGTAGGTGTCCCCGCCGTGGGTGCCCACCAGCATGTTGATGGCGAAGACCGCGCCAGCGGGGGGATAACGCCGGTCGTCGGTCATGATGTGGTCGCGGATAAGAAGGGCACCACGCGGCGCCAGCGCCCGGTGAATCCTGGCGAACAGGGCCTCGTTCTGCCCTGGACTGTTCTGGTGGATAATGGCCGAAAGCAACGCCACGTCGGCGCCCTCAGGCAGGTCGTCGGTATAGAAGTCGCCGGGCTGAAGCATCACCCGCTCCCGCAAGCCGGACTCCTGCAAGCGCCGGTCGGCCATGGGCACCACCCGCGGCAAATCGAACAGGATGGCCCGCAGGCCGGGGTTCCGTTGCAGAAAGGCGATGGTGTACGTGCCGGTGGCGCCGCCGATATCCAGCAGGCAACCGAATCCCGAGAGGTCCACGTCCGCGGCGATTTCATCGGCCAGTGCGCGACCCGCCACGTGCATCGCCTGGATGAAGGCGGCCAGGTTGTCGTCGTCTTTCTCCGTTACCGGTGGCTGGTGGTGATTGCGCCCGGTCCGGACCACGGCGGTAAGATGAGACCAGTTGTCCCACAGGTGATTGAGATGCCGGGCCATGGGCAGGACCGTCTGCGGGTGATGGGCCGTCAGCGGCTCGGCGGCCGGTGCCAGCCGATACCGGTCCCCGGCGGCATCGAGCAGACCGAAGATCACCAGGCAGTCCAGGATGCGCCGCAAGGCCCGCAGATCCGCTGAAACCCGCTCCGCCAGCGCGGCGGCGGTGAGCGGCTTCTCCTCCAGAAGGGTGAAGAGGTCCAGCTCCACGGCGGTCAGGATGATACGGCTCTGCATGAACGCCCGCAGGTCGTCCAGAACGGTTGGCTTTGGGTCCATCGTTCGCTCCATGTTATCCCGGCGGCATGCCCCGCCGGGCCAGTGTACTTCTTTCTTCATCGGCCCTGTGTTCAGATGAAGGATGACGCAACGCTGCCGGTCACCCGGTAAACGGCAGCGGGGTGACGTTGCCCACGAGGTGGTGCTGCAAAATGGTCAGATCCACCACATCCACCACGCCGTCGAGGTTGACGTCGGCGACCTCCGCCGGGGCGATCAATGCGGACGGCTCTCCCACCAGGTAGAGTGCGAGACCGACAGCGTCGCCGCTGTCCACCAGACGATCATTGGTGACATCCCCGTACTGCGGCGTCAGGGTGAGGCGGTATACGCCACCGAAACGATCGGCCACATAGATCTCGCCCGCCTCGCCTTCGCCGAAGGAGGCGATATTGACAGTCGTATCCAGCAGCTCTTCGTTCACCCAGGATTGGCCGTCCCACGCCAGGCCCCAGATGAGGCCGGTGCAATAGTCAGCGTAGACGTAAATCCCGTGCGCCGATGGATTGCCCTGGCCCCGGTAGGCCATGCCGCCGGTGACGGAGCAGCCGGTGACGTGATTGTAGTCCCAGACGGGCAGGGTCAGGCCCGTGGTGTTGCAGGGATTCGGATTGTAACAGGCGGATCCCTCCATGATGCGCCAGCCGTAATTCTCGCCGCCGGGACTCTCGGCCGGCTGGAAGTCGATTTCTTCCCATGTGTTTTGCCCCACATCGCCGATCCAGAGATCGCCCGTGAGGCGGTCGAAGCTGAAGCGCCAGGGATTGCGCAGCCCGATGGCCCAGATTTCGTCCAGCACCGCCGGATTGCCGACGAAGGGATTGTCCGGCGGCACGGCATACGGCGCCGTACCGCTCTCCACGTCGATCCGCAGGATTTTTCCCAGCCAGGTGGTGGTGGTCTGGGCGTAGTTGTTGGGATCACCGCCGGAACCGCCGTCGCCGAAGCCGATGTAGAGATAGCCGTCCCCGGGGCTGAAGGCCAGTTGCCCGCCGTTGTGGTTGGCGAACGGCTGGGTCTGGGTCAGGATGATCTCTTCACTGGCCGGATCGGCCAGGTCCGGATCTGCGGTTACTGCAAAGCGCGAAACGACACTTGTCCCCGTTCCCAGTGCGGTGTAATACACGTAAACGTATTGTTTGCCGGCAAAACCGGGCGGGAAGGCCACGCTGAGCAGTCCCTGCTCGCTGCCGCTGAAGGTGACCCGGTCGGTGATATCCAGAAACGGCTCGGCCAGAACCTGGCCGTCCTGGTAGATGCGGATCGTACCGGCGCGTTCCACGATGAACAGCCGTCCGCTGCCGTCACCGGCGTGGGTGATGTGCACCGGCTGGCTCACGGCATCGGTCAGCAGGGTCAGTTCCGCCACCGGCCACCCGGGCATGGACGTGGCGAGGATCCGGTCGCCGGGCACTGCCGGCGACTCCCCGGCCGCCGCTGTCGCGGCGAACAGTCCAGTGAAGACAACACTCAACAGTAAAAAGAGACACGGAACGGCCGTCGCAACGGCCCGGTGCCGAATCGGTTCTCTGAAAACGCGGGCCGCCGTCCGGCCGGCGTCAATTGACATTCGTTTCACCATGCTTCTCCTGAAAATGGGATGAGTCGTAATGACAATAGCCTTTCAGGAATGAACCTTGTTTGATTCGGGGAACACCGCTTCCGATTCCCGGGAGAAGAACCGGGTGGATGCGGCGGCGAATGAAGGAGGATACGAGCTGGACGAGACACGGATCAGAGGTTGGGGGGCAGATCCTCATCGGGCATGGGTTCGCGGGCGGAGCGGAACACCTTCCAGTCGCCGTTCCGTTCGACGAACAGAACGTAAAACAGGTTGCTGCGACGGACGGCCTGGAAGATTTCCGGTCCGGTTACACCGTCCCTTACGGGGTACAGGCGGATACTCATCCGGACCACGGCGGAGCCCCGTTCGGAATCGATGCGGATTTCCTCGATGTCGGTGGTTGCCTCGAACGCATCGGCCCGGCCGAAGGTGCGGTAGGTGAGAGCCTGCAGGGTCGGCAGATCCAGGCCGTGGTCATCGCGAAAATCCCCGGCAAAATCCTTGAACAGCGGCAAGATATTCCGCCGGGTGACATTCTCCGTGGCGTCGGCGATGATGGTCCGGATCTTGTCCTCGTCGCTCTGCAGGAATTGGTGCCAGATCCATCTTCCCAGAAGGAACAGGATCAGAATGCCGAGGAGAAGGGTCATTGCTTTCTTCATGGTTGTTTCCCGGGATGGCCTCGCGACGTGTCGGCTTCGGGAGTGGCGGTTTGTGGTTGCACTTTCCCCTGTCCGGAGGTACAGTGAGCTGCCGTCGTCGCCGGCGGATGTTTTCGCGCAGGACCGGTTTCATGAAAAGAGCGGTTGTTTACGCCCTGCCATTTTTTGTCTATTTTCTCACTCTCATGGTCGTGGGCCACATCCCCGTTTCTGCCCAGCTGAACGTCTGGGGACACGTGGACAAGGTGTATCATTTTGTCGCCTATACCCTGCTGGCCGTCCTGTTGTTGCGATGCCTGCGCGGCTACGGTTACCGGGGCCGGTACCTGCCGGTGCTGCTTCTCGGCCTGGTGTACGCCGCCCTCGATGAAGCCAGCCAGGCATTGGTGCCGGGCCGCGATGTCTCCCTGGCGGATTTTCTGGCCAATGCCGCCGGTTTCGGAGCCGGGTATTACCTGTTCCGGCGCCTGATCGTCCACAGGCAAGGCAACAAATCCAGCGGTGTTTGACCGGTATCCGGTTGACAACGGAAGACGCTATTCCAGTGGCACCACCGGCAGGGTGGCGTAGGATTGCGGGCCTGTCCGCAGGGCCATGCCCGCCACCAGGTGGATGCTATCGAGACGAATCATGCCCCGGAAGCTCTCGGGAAACGCATAATCCGGAAAAATTTCCGTCAGAAATCGGACATATTGACCGTCGGCGGGGACGGAGATCATCCCCGACTGGGCCATGACCTGGCCGTCGGAGTGCATCAGTTCGAACTGTAACTGGACATCCTCCGCCTCCAGATTGATGACGGAAAGGCCGCTGTTGACGCCGCGGGCGGTGGCCAACTCCACCGGCACCAGCCAGCGGGTGCCGGGGTGGCTGTGGCCCACACCGGCTGTGCCGTCCGTCCCCGAAAAGAGGATGGTCCCGCCGACGGGGCCGTCGGCGTTGACGTGCACGTTGCCGGATACCCGGTCGCCGGAGCCGTCGGTGGTCAGGGCGAGGGCGCCCATGGGGGGCAGAAAGAACTCCCGGCTGCCGTTGGCCGGAGTCCCGTTCAGGTCGACGGTAAGAGCGTTCCCGTCCTCGTCGTGCAGAAAAATCGTCCCGAAGACGTCGGCGGCGGGGGACGGATTCAGCAGGATGATGGAGGAGCGGATGCCCGCACCGTCAGCGAACTGGGCGAAATACAGGTCGGAATCGCCCGTGCTGATGACGGGCATGGTGGCGAAGGAGCCGTTGTTCTCCGTGCCGGTGCGGATGACCATGGCCGCCAGGGGAAAATCGTCGGCAAATGAGATGCTGCCGAAAAATTCGCTCGTGTCGGTTTCGGGAAACAGATCACCCACAAAACGGACCAGCTGGCCGCGGGCCGGAATATCGAAATCCTCTTCCGTCAGAATATTGCCGTCGGAAGTGCGCAGCGCCAGACGGAACGTGCGGGGTACGGCGGCGGGATTGTAAAAGGCCACGCCGGAGTTGACCCCCTCGCTCGTGGAACGGTGGACAGGGGCCAACAGGGCGTTCACGGGCCGGGAGGCGCCGACGCCGGCCGTGCCGCCCGGAGAATCGAACAGAATCAGGCCGCCGATGGCCTGGTTGGCGGAGACCAGGCCGGTGCCGGACCGCAGACCGCCGGCGCCGTCGGTGGTCCAGTGGACGGACTGCTGCGGCGCCAGGGCGAAGACGGCGAATCCCTTGTGAGGGTCACCGTTCAGGGAATAGGCGAGCGGGTCCCCGGCGTGGTTCCGCACGGCGAGAACCCCGTGCGCGGGGGTGTCGGAGCGGGCATTGATGATGGAAATGGTGGTCTCGTAATCCCCCCCTTCGACGAAATGGGGGAAGAACAGGGTGCATGCTTCCGCCTCACCGATCTCGACGGTGGTGCCCGAGACCTCGGCCAGGATATCGGTTCCCTGGCCGTCGTCCAGCACCAGGTGACATCGGCCGACAGGCTCGGCCGATGAAAACTCCGGTGTGATGTTCACCAGACCGGGATTGGCCAGGCTCTGGACGATGAGGTAACCGGCCAGAATCCCCTCGCCGCTGGCGCCCGGTGTCGGCACGCCGCAAACGATATCGGCCCGGCCGTTCGGGGCATCCACATGAACCAGCAGCGGATTGTCGAATTGCGGCGTGCGAAACACGCTGTCCGCGTTGTCCATGCCGAGGACGGCCAGGGCTTCCGTCGGGTAGGCCAGCATCAGATCCATTACCACCACGGCGTGGCCATCCGTATCCAGGTAGACCGGGACGGCGAAGAGCTGATCCCGGGTCACGGGCCCCGGCGGCCCACCCAGGTACAGACGGGTGGCTCCCTGCAGCATCGGTGCCGGCAGCAGAAAAGCCAGGATCCACAACACGAGGCAATATCGGTTTACCATGGGGAACGTTACCTCTCGAAGGGCGTTGGTGCAGTGCTTTCATTATAATGGAAAATGGTTTCAAGCTGAACATCAATTTGTTAAAATTGGCACGATTCCAGAGCCGGAGAGACATCTATGGACGAAATCATTCTTGAGGATGAGAATACTCAGGAGGGGAGCGGCAAATTTTGTCCCCTGCTGCGCCAGCCGTGTCTGCGGGATCGCTGCGCCTGGTGGTCACGTGACTGGCATGAGGAACGTAACCGCTATCATGTGGATTGCGCCGTCAACCTGATCGCCATCGGGGTGAATGATGAGTCCCTGCAACGGACCAAGACCCGGAAACCGATCTGAGGATTCAGAGCCCGGGTCGCCCGACGCCGGCTGCGAGCCCGGTCGACGGGCCGCATCGAGGCTGCGACGGTTACCGGCAAACAGTGGCGGAGGGGATTCATGAGAACTGTCCTGGTATTCCTGATGGGCGCACTGTGGATCTGTCCTCCGGCGAGCGCGTCGCCGGTGGCGTCCTCCGGAACGCCGTCCGCCATCCGGCTGGAGCGCATCGAGGTGACCGGCGAGGACGGCAGCCGGCAGATACTGGATCCCCGACCGGAACTGGTTCTGGGCAGCACCGTACGGCGGATCCGCTTCTACTGGCGTCTAGAACCGGAGCCCGGACCGGAGGCGTCATGGCCGGTGGTCCGGCTGGCCGGTTTCGAGACGGACTTCGAACCGGCGGCGCCCGGTTTCCGGCGGGACTACACCCATTTGCCACCCGGCTACTACCAGTTCCAGGCGGCCTTTCCCGCTGAAGGCCCCGCCCCGCAAATCCACACCCTTGTCTCTGTTCGCGTCACGCGCCCCTTCTGGTTATCCCCGCTCTTCCTGATATTTCTGTTCGCCGTGCTGGCCACCGGCATGTATTTCTTCCTGCAACTGCGGGGGCGGGCGCTGGCGGCCGAAAACCGTCGCCTGCACCGGGAACTGGCCAGTCGCAGCCACGAGCTGGAGCGAAAGAATATTCTCATGTCCCGGCTGGCCATCACCGATGAGCTGACCGGTCTCTACAACCGGCGGTTCATGCTGAATCTGCTGGAAAAGGAATTGCGTCGCCTGGGTCGCGCCCGGCCCGGCGAGTGTCTGGCGGTTCTGCTGGTGGACCTGGACCAGATGCAGCAGATCAACCGGGCGTGGGGGATCAAGACCGGGGATGTCCTGCTGCAGCATGTGGCCCGTTGCCTCAAGGCCTGTCTCCGTTCCACCGATACCTGCGCCCGGGTGGGCGGGCAGCAGTTTCTGGTGCTCCTCCCGCAGACGGAAAAGCGCGGCGCGGCGCGCGTCGCCGAAAAGATCCGCCAGACCATGATGTTCAATGCACTGGAAAAAAACGGGAAAAGTGTCCGCTTCTCCGTCAGCCTGGGCGGAGCGGTGGCCTGCAGTCCGCGACAGTATACCTCCGAGCTGATCGAAGAGATCCAGCATCATGCCGAGTTCATGCTGCGTGGAGCCAAGGAGGGGGGGCGCAATCGCTTCCAGATTTCGGACTTGCCCGATTCCTGATCCCTCCAGGCTGAAAAAGCCATGCCCGATGACATCCGTTTCATCCCTGTCCGGCGGCGCCGGGTGAATTCCCGGCCGGGCCGGCTGACTCGGCTGACGGGATCGGCTGCCCTGGGGCAGCGGAGATTCCTGCGGTGGCGGGTCGCTCCTCTGCCTGGCGATCCTTTCCGGCACAGCCTGGCGCCAGGGGGCCCGGCGGGCAGGTTCCATTGCGTGGCTCACGGGCCGGACACCGCGCCGCAGCGGGGAACGCCGGCCGGTGCAGGGCTCCGGTCCAGGCGGTCGAGCCGCCGTTCCGAACCGCCCGGGTCGTCCGGCAAGGGCGATCTGCTCATCATTTTTACCCGTTATCCACAACCAGGAAAGGTCAAGACCCGGCTGATTCCCGCTATGGGCGCCGACGGGGCGGCACGCCTGCACCGCGCCATGGCCGAGTGGACCATCCGCCGGGCCGCAACCTTCACGCGAAAGACCGGCACGGCGGTGGAGATTCACTTCACCGGAAGCGGCCTGGAACGCATGCGCGAGTGGCTCGGAGCGGTCTGGCCTTTGCGGAAACAGGCGACGGGCGATCTCGGGCGGCGGATGGCTGCGGCGTTCGAGGATTCGTTCCGGCGGGGTTACCGCCGGGTGATGCTCATCGGCACGGACTGCCCGGACATCGCCGGGCGCCATCTCGCGGCGGCCCTGGCGGCCCTGGCGGATCACCACCTGGTCATCGGACCCGCAGCGGACGGTGGCTACTATCTCATTGGACTGCGTGGGGAAAGTGTCGGACACCGGCGCGTTCTGTTTGAAGACATCCCCTGGGGGACAGCGGACGTCCTGTCGCACACACTGGCCGTGGCCCGGGGCCGGGGATGGTCGCACTCCCTGCTGGAAACCCTGGCCGATGTGGATCTGCCCGAGCAGCTGCCCCTGTGGGAACGTGTCAGCCGTGGGCCGGATGAAGGCGAAGAGTAGCATCGGCCAGGGCCAGGGGCGACACCCCCCCCCATGACCGCCCCGGTCATCGCTTCCTGAAATCTAATACAGATTTAATGTGAATTTAACACCGCCGGAGTAGCATGGACCCGACCAAAGGTAGCCTGCCCCGGAGACGGATTCGCCTGAACAGGGCATCCGTTTCTGTTCTCGCGTTGCCGATGACCTCTTACCAAGACCGGTGGACTGTTCATGCTGGACAGTCCACTTTTTTCGTTTCAGGTAATGGCCTTGACCGCATCGTGAATGGAGCCGATCAGGTTCTTGGCGGTGGCCGACACCTTGGCGCTGACCTGCTCACCGGACACCACCCGCCGGATCATCTGCCTGGCTGTCTTGCGTTCCGCGTTTCGAAACAGATCCTTGGTCAGGCCGCAGGCCCGGGTGAGGGTCAGGAGCGACGCCATCCGGGCGTTCACCTTGCTGCCGAGCAGCACGGCGTTACGGATTCTGGCGCGCAGATCGTGTTCCAGTGATTTTTCGGCCGGTTTCACTGACCAACGGTAGCCCTTTTTCTTCTTCACCAGGTAACCCTTCTCCACCAGATCATCCATGAGCTCATCACTCCGCCGGACAACCTTGTCCGCCAGATTTTTCACCCAGTAACGGGCTTTTTTGTCTTTCTCCAGGGCGACGATCTTTTCGAGTCCGTCATCCAGAAGACGGTCACCGGTAGGTTTGGCGGAGATGACCTGAATGACGCCGTCGGCGAAGGTGATTCTTTTGCGGAAATACAGCTCCAGCAGCAGGGCCCCCGTCAGGGCGTAGAGAAACTCGTCGTTTTCCGGCAGGTTGAGCGTCCCTTTTTCATCCTGAATCACCAACAGGGTCAGTTCCTCCATCAGATTCAACATGATAACCTCCGTGTCACCTGCGGTCGGTCAACTCACCCTGATCGCCGTGACTCGCCACTATGGGGGCGGACCGGTCCGGCCGACCAGGCAGAGCCATGAATACACGCTCTGGGGAAGGACATTGAACGACCGGTTCTCAGCAGGTGTCTTGATTATACAACGTAAAGTCGGGATGGCAACGTAAATATCAGTGCTGCACCGGTGTGTGGGGAGGGCCGATGGAGGATCGCCGCCGGTTAGTCCGCCTCTCTGCCAGCGGTGGCGGATGAAGTCTTGTCCGCCGGCGGCCCGCCTTCCCGGTCCGGGGATGGGGGCGTTTCATTCTCGCCGGGAACCACCTCTTCCGCAGCGGGGGGCGTCGGGTCGGCCAGCCGTTCATACGTCAGACTGAAGCTCTCGCCGTCGAAATAGCGCAACAGCATGTCGCGGAGCTGATCCTTGCGGATGGAGGTCAGGATCTCGTTGTATTCGCTGTCTTTCCAGAATGGGCTGTTCCACAGGGAATTGAGGGCCAGCCAGTGGCAGCGGGTCCAGGGATCCGTCGTCCGGACGGCGTAGTCAAGCTGGGCCCGCTTGATGGAGGTGGCCAGACTCCAGGAATTGATGGGCTGGCCGGCCAGACCCTTGAGATAGGACAGGACCCGGGGCACCGTATCCGTCAGATCCGTCTCGTCGGCCAAAAAGCGGAGATGGACCGATCCGCGGGAAAGCAGGGGGACGATGTCGATCCAGGCGGCGGGGAAGGCGCCCTTGATCTCCGGCTGGTTCAGGTAGAGCCAGCGCAGGATTTCCATGCGCACCAGATCCTTGTCGCCGGCATAGGGCCCGGGCAGGGCCAGGTCGGCCACATACAGGCCGGCCCCGATCTCTTCCGGCACCTTGCCCGGCGGGAAAATGGGGCGCAGCAGCGGCAGATCCGCTTTGGTGAAGATGGAGCCGGCCACAAATTCGGCCATTATGGGCAGGAGTTCCGTTCCCTGGATATCGCCGAGAATGGCCACATGGGGCAGTGTCCGGTAAAAATGGCGGGAATAGTGGTGGGCGATGGTCTCACCGTCCGGCGCGTCGCCTGTCCCGGCCGGACGGCCGAACGGATTGCCCAGGCCGTAGAAGACGGCGTTGGTGGAGGTCAGAGCCCGCTGGGCGGGCGACTCCTCGCCCGGGCGGGACCACAGCGCCCGCCAGGCTTCCGCCCGCGGCAGATCTTCTTTCTCGGGGCGGTGCCGGTGCAGCATGGTGAAGAACTGGCCGGTGACGGCCTGACGGTAATAGTTGGGGGCCAACAGGGAAATCCCGCTGAATTCGTTGTCGGCGAAGATGGCGACGCGGCCGCCCAGGGCTTCCAGCTTTTCCAGAAGCAGCCGCTGCTGGGGATCGCGACAGGCCAGCAGCCGCTGCAGCAAGGCCAGCCGGTTCACGCCGGCCGTCTCGTCCGTCTCGATCAAACGGCCGCCCGGGTACAGGACCTCCATCCAGACCAGCGGGATGTCGTGGGCTTCGGCCAGCATGACCGAGGGGCCGCGCAGGATGCCCGACTGCACGACGGTGGGCACGAAATCCGCGCCCCACCGGGGCGACGGTTCAGGCTCCGGCAGCGGCAAGGGCACGTCCGGGATATCTTTCATTTCTTCGAGGGCCGCGCGCAGGGAGATGGGCAACAGGGCGTTCATGGTTTCGCGGAAGGATTGGGCATCGAAGCCGCGGGGTTTCTCCAACCGGCCGGGCAGTTCCAGCACGGCACAACGGTCCAGGGTGAGATACTTCCCGGCTGCGGCCTGCAGTCGCTGGCCATCGACGGCCGACAGCGATTTTTGCCAATCCTCGAAATACGACTTTTGGACGGGCTGGCGGGTGTGCAGAATCCGGCTGTGAAATTCCGCCATGGTCTGCACCGCGCCGGCGGCGTGCACGAAGGCCTGATGGCGGGCCCGGTCCAGATCCACCTGCAGCCACTGACCTCGCCGGATCAATTCCATGGCGGTCAGCACCTGGACTTCCGCCTCATCGAAATGCTCGGGCGGGACCTGCACTTCCAGAACAAAGACCGAGTGGCGGGAGTTCACCCGGAAACGGGTATCCAGCCAGAAGGGGATCTGTTTTTCGCGGGTCATGATCCGTCGCCCGACCAGGGAGGTCATGCCGTCGGCCAGCAGGCTGCAGCCCGTGAGAAAGGGGGCCATCTCGGCCGAATCGGGGCGGGGCCCCCGGATGTAGAAGATGATCCGCGGGGGAAGGGTGGTGATGGTGGACCACTCGGCGAATTCGTAACCGGCCGGCGCCACCGGCGCACCACCGGACAGTTCCGGCAGTTCCGCCGGTTTTTTCCATTGGGCCGTCTTCTCGGCGACCTGGCGGGCGATTTCCTCCCCTTCGCAACGGCCGGACAGAATAAGGCGCAGGCCTTCCGTCTCCATCATTCGGGTATGCAACGCCGCCAGCGCCACCGGTTGCAGCGGCGCTTCGGCGGTCGGCGCCATCATGTCCGCCAGGGGTCGTCCGGAGAGGAGCGTGGTGGTCATGGCCGGGGCGACCTTTTCCCAGCCGAAGACCTCCGGTTCGCGCCGCACCAGCCGCAGGCGGTCCAGCGCCAGGCTCCAGAACGGTTCCTGGGTGCGGTCCTCCTTCAGGATCTCCAGAAAGGTGGCGACGGCGCGCGGCAGATCCTCGCTGAGACAAAGCAGGTTGAAAAAAATGTATTCCCCATCGGAAGCGGTGGCGATCTGACAGTCGAGGGTGGCCATGATCTGGCGGGGAGTTTCACGGTTTTCCGCCGCCGAATCGAGATAGAGATACTCCAGCCAGGTGCTCAGGGCGGCGCTGTGCGAATGGAAGGATTCGGGCAGGGGCAAACAGATGGAGGCCCGGGCGTACTGGAGATTGAAGCGGGGCTGCGCCAGGATCCGGATGCCGTTGCTGAGATCGTACCGCAGAATCCCTTCGGGTTTTTCTCCCCCGATCAGGATGGGCGGCGAAACCTGGGCGCGGACGACGCCCGGCAGGAGGACGAGCAGCAGGGAAATGAACAGGCAGCGGAACGAAATCATGAAACCTCCGGCACGATTTTCTGACGGGCCAAAACAGTATAGATGTCGTGACGGCCCCAATGGATCAGGGGGCCGAACGCCCCACGCGCTATACCATGTGCATGTCGGCGATGATCCGGTGGGCCACTTCCAGGGCCCGCAAACCGTCTTCGCCCGTGCAGACCACCGGCGTGCTCCGGATGATGCTGGTGACGAAGCTCTCGATCTCGTTGCGCAGGGGTTCGCCGTTTTCCACGATGATGTTGCGGGAAATGATTTCCTTGCCGAATTCGGTGTCCGCCGTGCACAGCGAATAGACGTTGGCGCTCTGGTTCCGGAAATCGAGGGAGATATAATCGTTGGGCTGAAAGAACCTGAATTTGCGGACTTTTTCGCTGGATACCCGGCTGGCCGTCAGGTTGGCCACCTCGCCCGTCTCGAATTCCAGCCGCACGTTGGCGATGTCGATCTTGTCGGTGAGAATGGGGATGCCCACCGCCCGGATATCCCGGATGTCCGATTTCGACATGGACAGGATCAGATCCAGGTCGTGGATCATGAGGTCCATGACCACGTCGATGTCCAGGCTGCGGGGCACGAAAATGCCGAGGCGGTGCGTTTCGAAGAACTTGGGCGTCGTGATGAAGCGTTGCACCGCCAGGAAGGCCGGATTGCAGCGCTCCAGGTGACCGACCTGGAGCACCCGGCCGTTCCGCCGGGCGCGGTCGATGAGGTCGCGTGCCTCGGCGGGGGAGGCGGCGATGGGTTTCTCCACCAGGACATGACGGCCCGCATCCAGAAATGCGGCGCAGACACGATGGTGGTCGACGGTGGGGACGGCGACGCTGGCGCAGTCCACCGCCTCGATCAATGCATCCATCTCGGTGAAATAATCGGTCTTGTATTTGCGGGCGATTTCCTCTCCCCGTTCCCGGTTGCTGTCGGCAATGCCCACCAGCTTGACATCGGACAGGGAGGCGAAGATACGGGCGTGATGCTGTCCCAGGGACCCCACGCCCACGACTCCGGCTTTCAGCATATGCATCCTCCTGTATGATCAGTGACGAAAATGGCGGCGCCCCGTGAAAATCATGGCCACGCCGCGCTCGTTGGCGGCGGAGATGACCTCTTCGTCCCGGATGGAACCGCCCGGCTGAATGAGGGCCGTGATGCCGGCCTCGGCGGCCACGTCCAGCGCGTCGCGAAAGGGCAGAAAGGCGTCCGAGGCCATGACGGCCCCCGCCAGAGGGGCGCGGGACTTGAGGGTCGCCAGCCGGACCGAGTCCACCCGGCTCATCTGGCCGGCGCCGACGCCCAGCAGGCGGGTGTTGCGCGCGAACACGATGGCGTTGGACTTGACATGCTTGACGCATATCCAGGCGAAAATGAGGTCCTCCATCTGGCGCGCGTCGGGTTCGCGGACGGTAACCACGTTCAATCCGGCGGGCGCGAGCTGGATGCGGTCAGGCGTCTGGACCAGATAGGCGCCCTCGATGTCGCGGATGTTCAGTCCGGCCGTCTCCGCCGGGTGGACGGGCTTGCGGATGAGCCGCAGTTTCTTCTTGCGCTGCAGGATGGTGAGGGCGTCGTGCTCGAAATCGGGGGCGATGATGACCTCGACGAACAGCTTGTAGAGCTCCTCGGCGCAGGCGGCACTGACGCGCCGGTTGAAGGCGACGATGGAGCCGAAGGCCGAATCGGGGTCCGTTTCCAGCGCCTGCTGGTAGGCCCGGGTGCAGTCCGGCGCAGTGGCCGCCCCGCAGGGATTGCCGTGCTTGACGATGACGCAGCCGCACTCCTCGAATTCGGACACGAGCCGCCAGGCGGCGTCCATGTCCAGGTAATTGTTGTAGGAAAGCTCCTTGCCGCCCAGCTGGTCGGCCCCGGCCCAGCCCCGGGCCGGCGTCAGGGAATCCACGTACAGGGCTCCCGCCTGCTGGGGATTTTCGCCGTAGCGCAGCTCCTGCGTTTTTTGCATGAACGACACCAGCAGGGCCGGCAGGGCCGCCGAGCGGTCGGGCGGGATGAGCCGGTCGCCGTCGAGGGCGGAATCGGCCAGGTACTGGCTGATGTGGGCATCGTAGCCGGCGGTGTGCCGGAACGCCTTGCCGGCCAGTTGCCAGCGCATGGCCAGGGACAGGCCGTCATGCAGCGCCGCCATCTCCCGGAGCACCGGTTCATAGTCATCGGGATCCACCACCACGGCCACATGGAGAAAATTTTTGGCCGCGGCCCGGATCAGGGTCGGACCGCCGATGTCGATATGCTCCAGGGCCTGCTCGAAGCCGATATCACGGGACGTTTCCTCAACGAAAGGATACAGGTTGACGACCACCAGGTCGATGGGCGCGAACCGGTGTTCCTCCAGCACGGCGACATCGTCCGGCCGGTCCCGCCGCGCCAGGATGCCGGCATGGATGGCCGGATGGAGCGTCTTCACCCGGCCGTCCATGATTTCCGGAAAACCGGTCACCGCGGAGATTTCCTCCACGGGGATGCCTCCGCCCTGGATGGCCCGGGCCGTGCCGCCGGTGGAGATGATCCGGACCCCCCGCTGGTGCAGGGCAGCGGCGAATTGGGCGATGCCGCGCTTCTCGGACACGCTGATGAGGGCGGTGCGGATCCTAGTCATGAGTTTCTCCTTTGCTGCGCGGGGGCGCGCCCATGGACAGGGGATAGGGGAAAAAGGGCACTCCCGTCATGTCGCCGTTTCCTTCCCGCCAGCAATAGAGCCAGAGGTTGGCGATATGGGTGATGGTATGGCAGTAATGGCGGGCCGCCAGGCCGAAGGCGGGGGAGCGGTCATCGAAGAGAGCGGCATGCCCCCCCTGGCGGTACAACGCCATGACCTGCTCCGTCAGGGACGCCGAATGCCGGGCCATGTCGTCGAGATAGGCCGGCAGGTCCCGGGTTTCGAACAGGCGGGGCGAGTAGTCGTAAAACACGGCCACGAAGCGGGACTGCTTACGGCGGATGAAGGTGTTGAAATCGGCCAGGTGCCGGTCGTCCTCCGGTCCGGCGGCATAGGCCGACCAGTCGGTGTAGTCGCAGGCGCGACGCGCCAGGCGGCCGAACTGGAAGAGGATATCATCCAGGGAACGGCCGTCGGCCAGCAGCCGGCGCATGGTGTCCATCTCCCGCAACAGGGCCGCCCGGATGGCGGCCGGGTCGCCGGCGGGTGATGTCCCGGCGAAGCCCTGCCGCAGAAGGTGCTCCCGGCGTTCCATGAGATCCCGCAGCGATGCCGGCATGAGTTTGCGGCATTTGAGCATCCGGTCCGCGGCCAGCTGGTCGTCCAGGGATCGTGCGGCGGGACTGGCGGTCAGCAGAATGAGGAAAACAGCAATGGGGCCGATCATGTGTTTCGTCATGGTTGCAGCGGCGATTGCTCGCGACAGTTCCCTTTCGGTCAGGGGGACGAGCGATTGGATTCGAGTCCTGGATCCATTCCACCAGGTGTCTGCTGACTGCCGGCAGGGGTGTTTCCCCCGCGCAAAATGAAAATATAGCATAGGCCGGGCGGTTTTCCATTAATTTTTTCCGGCGCATGGAGCGAAAAAGAAATTTGCATTGGCGGCGTCTTTTGGTATAATTCCTCATTTGCCATGGCTGAATTTCGAGTACCAGCGGAGGGATTCCATGCTGAATTTGGTCCGGGAAAATAAAGAGAAGCTGAAATGGGTTTTATGGCCGGTCATTATCGGCCTGACGGTGGGCATGCTGCTGATGTTTACCACCACTCCCCCCGGCGAGGAGGCGGAAATCCTGGCCGAGGATTACGTCGCCAAAGTGGGGGATGCGGAAATATCCGTGAATTCCTTCCGTTCGAACCTGATCATGTTTCTGCGGTCCCGTGAGAGCCAGGGGCGCGACGATCCGGAGACCGTCAAGATGTACGGCCAGATCGCTCTCAGACAGATGGTGCGCACCCTGGCCGCCGCCCAGGAGGCCGAACGTCTGGGCTTCACCGTTACGGATGCCGAGATCAATCAGGCCATTCATGAGAGTCCGATGTTCGGCGGCAAAGGTAATTTTGTCGGTGTGGAAACCTACCGCCGAATCCTCAGCCAGATCGGCACAACACGGGAGGATTACGAGCTGGAAGTGAGACGCATCCTGCTGAACCAGAAGCTGCAGAGCTTCGTCACCAGTTCGTGCACCGTCTCCGAGGCCGAGGTGGCCCAGTACTTCGGGGACAAGAACACCATGGCCCAGATCCGGTTCGTGACTTTCCCCTTTGCCGATCAATACGCCCAGGTGGATATTACCGAGGAGAAGCTGAGGGAATACTACGAACAGCACGCCGAGAATTTCCGCATCGGCGAGACCCGGCAGATCGAGTACATTCTGCTGGATACGGAAAAGATGGCCAACGCCCTGGCCAAGTCCATTCCCGAAGAGGAGCTGCGCCAGGAATACGAGGCCAACCAGGAGACCAAATACAAGGAGGAAGTGCGGGCTTCCCACATCCTCCTCAAGGTTCCCGAAGACGCCACCCCCGAGCAGGAGACCCAGATCCGGCAGAGAGCCGAGGAGATCCTGGCCGAAGCGCGCCAGCCGGAGACGGATTTCGCTCAACTGGCCGCCCGCTACTCGGAGGATACCGGCAGTGCCGAGCGGGGCGGGGACCTGAATTTCTTCCCGCGCGGACGCATGGTACCGGAATTTGACCAGGCCGCCTTTGAGCTGGAGCCGGACCAGATCTCCGACCTGGTGCGCACCCAGTTCGGATTCCACATCATCAAGGTGACCGGCCGGAAGGATTTCGATTTCTACAAAACCATCATCGCCCGGTCCATGGCCAAGGAGCGGGCGGAAAAGCAGCTGCGCACCGCCGCCGAGCAGGCCCAGGCCAAGGCGAAGGAAAGCAAGGATCTCGCCGCCGTGGCCCAGGAATTTGACGCCGTGGTGGAAACCTCCCAGCCCTTCAACCGGGAAAATCCCGACCGCAGCCTGCCCCTGGCCGTCATCAACGAGCTGATGGACCTGGAGCCGGGGGCGGTGGGTGACCTGCAGCAGATTCCGCGCGGTTTCATCATCCCCAAGATGGTCAAGGTGATCGAGCCCCATATCCCCGCCTTCGAGGATGTCCGGACCAAGGTGATCTCCGAGTACCGGACCGCCGAAGCCCGCCGCCTGGCCACAGAGAAGGCCCGGGATTTTCTGCAGGCCTGCGAACGGGGCACCGATTTCGAGGCGGCGGCCTCGAATTTCGACCTGGAAGTCCAGACATCCCAGATGTTCAACCTGCTGGATGCAAATGATCGGACCAAACGGATCCTGGCCCCCCTGGCCGAACCGGGCGCCATCGCCTCGCGGGCCCTGAGCCTCGGACAGAACGAGGTGGGCGGTCCCATGGAGGACAGCAACCAGATGGTGGTCTTCCAGGTGATGGAACGGCAGCAGCCCGACCCGGCCCTGCTGGCCGAACAGGGGGACGAACTGCGCCGGGAGATCCTGTCCCAGAAGCAGGACCGGTTGTTCCGGGCCTATGTGGACACTCTCATCCGGGATGCTGAGGCCGAGGACAAGGTCTACTACAACGAACCGCGGGTGGAACGCATCCTCAGCTGATCACCCGGTGTCGTGAACCATACCCACCCTTCTCCGGATCCACCGGGGAAGGGTTTTTTTGTGTCGCCACTCCGCCCCCGGGGCGGCGGTGGCCCCGGATTGCATCCCTCGGGAGAGGTGTGCTATAGTGCGGTTACGATTTCCTCGTGGAGGCCTTGCATGGGTGAAACGTCACTTTTTTCGGGCCCGCCGGAAAGGCGCCGCAAACTCCGGCCGGCGTTCGTGGGCATCATTCTGGCCAGTATTGCCCTGCTCGCCCTGCTGATCGTCGGGGTGATCCTGGTCCAGAAGTCGGGCCCTGATTTTCGGCAGGGGCATACGGTTTACCCCGGTGTCATCCGGGCCGGCGATCCGGGCTTCCAGGACCATATCCGGTACCTGGAAATTCTGAATGCCGCGGGTCAGGTGTCGGAAAATTACCTGGGCGGGCAGCAGGCGGTGGTCACGGGTGAGATCGCCAACTCCAGCGGCACCCAGACCGTGGATGTGGTGGAGTTGCGGGTGACCTTGCGGGACGCCGACGGCCAGGTCATCCAGGAATTCAACAAGACCCCCATCCAGCCCGATTTCCCCCTGAAGCCGCGTGAAATCCGCAGCTTCAATGTATGGGTGGAGCCTTTGCCCCCCGAGTGGCTGACCGGGACGGTGGACGTGGCGGTCAACGGCTTTCGTCTGGTCCGCTAGGCGCATCCCGGGGCTGGGCCGGCGCGGCGCTTCGGGCATCGTACGTCCGGCATGGCTTCCGGCAGATGAGGTGAACATGGGCCGGATCATTCGGGTCTATCTTCCCCCGGCACAGGTCGGCGACGAGGTGGCCGTCGGCCGGGAGGATGTCCATCATCTGGCGCAGGTGCTGCGGTTGAGCGGGGGCACCGTCATCGAGGGGTTCGACGGCGAGGGGGGATGGTACCGGGGTGTCTTCTCGCCCGGTGGGCCCACCGGCGGGCGTTTTCGGGTGACCGAAACCCGCCGGGAGAACATCCCCGCGGCGGGGGGGATCTCCCTGGGGCTGGCCCTGATCCGTCCCGAACCCATGGAATGGGCCATTCAGAAAGCCACGGAACTCGGTTGCCGGCAGTTCATTCCCCTGGTCAGTCATCATGTGGACCGCCGCGATGCGGCGGCCTATATCCGCGGGCGATTGCCGCGCTGGGAGCGGATCGTCCGGGAAAGCATGAAACAATGCCGGCGCAATACGTTGATGACCCTTTCACCGCCCCTGACGGCCGCGGATTTTTTTCGTCGGCCAGGGTCCGGCCGCCGGCTGCTGTTGCATCCCCAGGCGGAGAAGAGCCACGGAACCTGGTGGCGGCGGGCGGACGCGGATTCGTCTTGCCTGGTGGCCATCGGGCCGGAAGGCGGCTGGAGCGAAGCGGAAGTGGATCTGGCACGGAGCCAGGGGTTTGAGTGTTTCGGGTTGGGAGACATCATCTTGCGGGCCGAAACGGCGGCGCTGGCAATTCTGGCGGTGCTGCAACTTGCCGGTGAGTGAGGCGGGCGACACCGGCGCGGGGGGGGGCGGCGCCGATGGCGCGGGCTACTCGTCTTTTTGCCGGGCGGTCAGTTCCACGCTTTTCTTGAACATCTCCAGTGCTTTTTCCGAGTCACCCGTCAGTTTGTAGACCGCTCCCTTTTCCTTGTAGAGCCGGGCCAGGCTCTCCTTCTCCTGCAGGACGCCGAGACCCATGTCCAGGATTCTGTGGCAGAGTTCGTACTGCTGCTTCTGGCTGAGTTGGGTGGAAAGGATGACGATCTCATCGGTGACGTATTTCTCGTACTTGCCTTCGAACCGGAGATCCAGGATGATCTGCAGTTCTTCCGGTACCCGCTGGTATTCGCCTTTTTCAATGAGCAGCATCAGCATCTCATGCTGGCTGCGGGCGATGGCCTTTTTTTCGTCCGGCGAGCGTTCGTCGCCCAACAGGGGCGCCAGCAGGGCAGAACAACAGATCATGATCACTAACATTTTGTATGATTGCGGATAATGCACGATTATTCCATCTCCTCGAACGGATTTCGGTATTCGAGACGTATATAGCGCGAAAAAGGATTCTCCGACGCCTCGGATACGGCCGTTTCATTCTCTGAAAAGGGATTGTTCGGACGTGAGGCCTGACCGCGGTCCCTCAGGTATTGTTCCATCTGGGCCCGGATCATGTCGTCCGGGATGCCGGCGGGGGGCGAAAACCAGACAAACACGGCCAGCAGGGCAAGGACCACCACGGCGGCGGCGCCGGCTGCCAGGGCATAGGCCCATTGCAGTCGCAACCGTTCGACCAGGCTGGGGGGGCGCGGGTGGACAATGCGGTGCGAAATGTCCATCCAGAGTGAGGCGGAGGGTTCCAGGACGGGCAGGTTCACGGTGACCAGGCGATGGGTCCGCTGCCAGGCCTGCCATTCCGTTGCGCAGGCGGGGCATTGCCGGATGTGATCGTTCACGGACTGCTGCACCGCGGTGGGCAATTCACCGTCCAGAAACTCGGACATCAGGGCGCGGACCTGGTCACAATGCATCGGCCTGGCTCCCTTTCTCCAGATACTCGGCCAGCTGTTCCCTGATTTTCACCCGGGCGCGATGGATGTCTGTTTTTACTGATTGCACCTTGCGACCTACCATTTCCGCCACTTCACTATAGGGATAGCCTTCCAGTACCGCCAAGACGAACACTTCTCGATATTTCAGATCCAGCGACTGAATGATGGCAAAGACAACATCCTTGAGCTCCCCTTTCAGGAACTGTTCCTCGGGAGTGCCTCCTTCCGATTCGAGATGGACCAGCGGCCGGTCGTCCTCGTCGGTCTGGTCTGCCGATACGGTTTTCAGCTTCCTCTTGCGGAACGCCTGATAGACATAGTTGCGGGCGATCATGAAGAGCCAGGGTTCGAACCGTGAGGTCTTCTTCAGCTTGGCGATATTTTTAAAGACCGATACGAACGTTTCTTGAGTGACTTCCTCCGCCATGTCCCGGGAACCGGTCAGCCGGTAACAAAAATTGAGGACCTTGCGGGCATACTGTTCATAGAGCGACTGGAACGCCTTGACATCGCCCCTGCGGGTTTCTTCGATCAACTGTCGAACTTCAGGGGTCAGGCTCAAGTCGGACACTCTCACATGGAAAGGATTAAGAGACTTTTGAAAAGTTTCATCATCCATTAAACAATAGGCTTAGTTGTGAAGTCAACGGGCAAAAGATGAAACTTTTTCCCGGTTTGCGGGTTTAACAGGTCGACAGATGGCAACGGAGAGAGCATGGACGAAGATGCCCGGCTGATGGAACAGGTCAAAAACGGCGACACCGCCGCGTTCGATCTTTTAATGAATCGGTACAAAAAACCGGTGCTGAACTTCATCTACCGCATGGTGCCAGACGTGGCGACGGCCGAAGAGCTGGCCCAGGACGTTTTCGTCCGGATCTACATCGCCCGCTCCCGATACCGGCCGCAGGCCCGGTTCTCCACCTGGCTGTTCAAGATCGCCACCAACACGACGCTCAAATACATTCGGAAGAATCGCCGTCTGATCCGGCAGAGCGAGATGGACCGGCCGGGCGACGAAGGAACCGGCCGTTTCTACAAGATCAGTGTGGAACCGGGGAACACGGCCCTGGAAAACGTGGAGCGGAAGGAGATGGCCGAACTCATTCGACAGGCACTGCGGGAACTGCCCGAAAAGGAGCGGATGGCGCTGTCGCTGCGCAAGTATGAGGACTTCTCCTACAAGGAAATCGCCGCCATCATGAAATGCAGCGTCGGTGCCATCAAAACCTATATCCATCGTGGCAAACTGAGGTTACGGGACGTTATCCTGAAGATGGAGCGGCCGCTGGAGCCGGCGCCCGTGCCCAAGAAGGTGGTGCGATCATGACATGTGATGAATTCAAACAACTTTTACTGGACTGGGATCCAACCCAGGCACTGCCGCGGGAGGGGGACATGAAGAAACACATGACACAGTGTCCGGAATGCCGGAGTCTGGCCCGGCAGGTCCGGCAGGGCTGGGAACTGCTGGACGATCTGCCCCTGCTGGAGCCGGTGGACGACTTCAACGACTTGGTCTGGCGGAAAATCGAGGCGCGACACCGGCGCGCCTGGTGGCGCAACGCCGCCCTGTTCTCGCCGCCCGCCCTGCGCCTGGCCGCCGTGGCCGCCGTGCTGATGCTGGTGCTGGGGGTCGGCTATTTCACCCTCTTCACCCCTTCCGATCCGGCGGTGACATTTACCGCCAAAGACCGCCAGGACAATGAGCTGCTTCTCGAGCTGGAACAGGTCATGGAATTCGATGAAACCCAGGTGCTGAGCATCTACCAGCCCTGGGAGCTGTCGGCCGATTCCGCGGAGAGCCCGGACCGCAAAGGCACTCCGCCGCCGGTCGAAAACGGCGACTCCGAGGACAAGGAGATTTCATACAACCGCGCCCGACCGGAAGAGCTGGCGTGAGGCATGAAAAGGAGGTAGTCATCATGATCAGGAGAGGATGCATCTGGACCGCGAAGGGCGTGCTGCTGCTGTGGTTCGTGCTGCTGCTGACCGCCGGATCCGCCCAGGCTCAGGAAGGGCTCAGCCTGGGGCTGCCCCAGCTGCCCGGCAAATGGTGGAAGATGGAGCGGGTGGTGCAGGAAGCGAACCTGGCGCCGCAGCAGGTGGAGCGGATCGAAGCCATCTTTCTGGAGCACCGCAAGAATCTCATCGATCTCAAGGCTTCGCTGGAGAAGGCGCAGCTGGATTTCAAGGCCCTGGTGGAAAAGGACGACATCGACCGCGAGGCGGTGATGGCCAAGCTGGCCGAGATCTCGCGCCATCGGGCGGAGATCATGAAAATGACGGTGGTCATGCAACTGGATATCAACGAAGTGCTGACCCCGGAACAGCGGGTCACGCTGAAACGGATGCGCTCTGAATTCCGGTTAAAACGACAGGAGCGCCTCGAGCGGCGACGCGATCCCCAGCCGGCGCCGCCCGGCGCCCGGTAAATCCTTCACAGTCACAGCCTGCCATAAACAAAAGCCCTCCGCCTGTGCCGGGGGGGCTTTGTGTTTTCGCGGGAAGGCCCGGTAGCGGATCCGGGGCGACGTGACAGGGTATCTGCTGGCCATGCTTGTAAATTCTTTGATTATAGATGAAAAGGCGGGCGACGATGTGTTGCCGTGGCGGGTGAAGGTCTTGCTCGCTCTTCACTTTGTGGATGAGTCTTTGCCGTCGCTGCTGCTCCGTGGCTGCAGACGGCGGAACTTGTCCGCATCGCAGATGTCGCCGTCGGACAGAGGGTGATAAAGGGGCTCCGATACGGGTCGGCCTCCGACAGGCCCGCCTGGCGCAAATTGTGCCGCTTGAGTTTTGCAGTGCACCGGCCGGGCCGGTTTATCTTTGTGCTGCGAGCGTGATATCGTATTGAGCGAAATCTCATGGCAGAGGAATATTATCTCCGAAGCACAAAGTACATCTTCTCCTCAATGAGTTTCCTCTGGTATACTCAACCTGTTCACATTACGCAGTAAACTCGCGCTGGGGATCGTTGAACCAGCGGCGGAGAAAAATCCGTTTGCGCCAGCGAATATCGCCGGGCGGTGATGGGCGTCGCATGATTTTACAGGATCCGCGGCTTCTCGCCGGGAAGTCCTCTCCGATCCAACCCGGTTTGGATGCGAGGCGTCGTCGTTCCGGTCGGCGGCGGCTACGCCATGACTCTGACTCCAGGAGAAACACGAATGACAAAGGTGATCCTTGCCATCGCCGGCAGAGTGGCGAACGTTCTCATTCCTTTTTTATTGATTGCCGGTGCGCCCCTGGCCGATCCACCCCCCAGTCCGCCGACGAAAAGCCTGCATCATGACAAGGGCACGGACATCGGCGATCCCATATCGGCCAACTCCGGGGCGTTCCATTTCCGTTTGCCGCTGCTCGACCTTGGGGGGCCGTTGCCCCTGCGCTTCGCCCTCGACTACCGTATGGACCGCTGGACGGCGCTGTGGAACTCCGGTATCGACGGTCCCTTCGAGAGCGAACTCAGCCAATACCTGGAGCGCGAGGGCGATGTGGTTATGGTGTATCTCCGCGGCGGCGATTTCCCGTGCTTCCGCAGAGACGCCGTCTCCGGCGAGTGGTTGCTGGACGCGGCCTCGCCGGTCCGCTATGCGATGGCAGAGACGGGCGACACCTGGACCGACGGCTGTTATTATGTCATGGATCCCCGACGCGGACAGGTCTTCATCTTCGAAAAGCGCCCCTCCATCCATACCGGCGGCGGCTTTTCCACCGTCCGGATCATGGCCCGGATCGATCGCAACAACAACCGTCTGACTTACACCTACGCCGACGACAACGCTCTCGTCCCGTCTCGGGTGGAAGACGGATTCGGGCGCTCCCTGGATTTCACGTACAGCGGTATCCGGCTCTCCCGGGTGACCGACCAGGCCGGACGCTTCATCACGCTGATCCCGGGGACGCCGGGAGGGACGCCGGGACTGCAGTGCGGCGTACCTGTCCTGGACTCCGTGACCGACGCGGAAGGCCAAGTCACCCGTTTCGTATACGACTGCTCCGGGGGCTCCCTGCTATCCATCGCCGAGGTCGTGCGACCGCGGGGAAACGTCCCCTATGGTCAAACCGTGGATTTCATCAATCTGGATGGACAGGACGGCGTCCGGGTGACTCGCCAGACCGACGCGTACGGCAATACCACAACCCTCCAATATGATGGGGACATCAACCGTGTGAGTGAAACCCGCCCGGACGGTGAAACTGCCATTTACGAGCATGTTCACAACGATGGGGTACCCAAGACGCTGACCGACGTTGCAGGAAAAACGTCCGAATTCGACCAGACCGCCCATGAGCAGCTGAGTGTAATCACCGATCGTCTCGGCGATACCACGTCCTTCACCTACCATCCCGATTCCGGAATGTTGGCCTCTTTCACCAATGCCGCCGGGCAGATCACCACCTGGACGTACACGCCGCAGGTGCAGCCCGTGGTCAACCCCCGGAACGCCGAGGAAGTGGACTTCACTTTTTTCAATCTGACCCGTATCGATTTTGCCGATGGTACTTTCGAGACCTACACCCATGACGAACGCGGCAACGTCCTCATTCGCGCTGACGGGGCCGGTTCCATCTGGACCTACAGCTACAACACTCATGGACAATTACTGACCGCCGAAAATCCCGCCGGCGGCTCTGTGAGTTACACTTACAACAACGATACGACCCTGGCCACGGCCAAGGATTCAGAAACCGGCGTCACCACCTACGACTACGACGCGTACAAGCGGGTCAACCGGATCACCCATCCTGATGGCACCTTCATCCAGCTTGCCTATGACCTCAATGACCACATCACCTCAATCCGCGATGAAAACTTGAACGAGACCCGATTCGAGTACGATGCCAACGGCAATATGGTGAGGATCATCGGCCCTGACAATATGGAAACGACAGTCGAGTATGACCTGATGGACCGGCCGGTCACGATGATTGATCGTCTGGGCAACGAATCTGCCTACGGATATGACGTGATGAACCGGCTGGCGGAAACTGTTGACGCCACCGGCGTCAGAACGTCCTTTGGCCATGATCCCCGCGGCTGGATGAACACCGTCACCCGTGCCGGCCGGACCTGGACCACGATCCATGACGACGAGGGCGTGTTCGTTTCCCACACGACACCCCTGGGGCGCACTTTCCGGCAGACTACCGACCGTCTGGGCCAGATAAAGACAGCCATCGACCCGGCGGGCGGCGTGACCACCCGAAGCCGGGACGCCATGAACCGGCTTACGTCGTCCACGGATCCCAATGACCGCAGCACCGGCTATACCTACGATGCCCTCGGCCGGCTGACCGGCGTCACTCTGCCCTCGGGGGAGGCCGGGCTCTATGAATACGATGGTTTGGGCCGGCTGGCGACCATGGTGGACCTGAACGGTGCCGCGTGGCACTTCGCCCACTCCCCGATGGGCCGGTTGCAATCCATCACCGACCCTCTGGCCAGAATCACCCAGCAAGCATTTGACGTCAGGGGCCGGGTGAGCGCGGCGACCTTCCCGGATGCCACTACCCTGACCATCACCCGCGACCCGGCCGGCAACGTCCTTCAGCGTCGGTATTCCGGCGGCCTGGATCTTTCCTTCACCTACGACGCCCTGAACCGACCGCTGACAGCCGATCATATCACCCTGACCCGGGACGGCGAGGGCCGCATCACGGGCACCGCCGATCAGGGCGTGGTATCCGGCGCGAGTTACGACGCTGCCGGACGACTGGTCACTGCCGGCTATTGCAACGATTCATTCACCGTGACCTACACGTACGAGGTGGGCACGGAAGGAACGGGCCGCCTCATTCGGGTCGACGACGATCTGACCAGTACACGAATCGACTTCGCCTACGACCATGATGGTCGCCTCGTGGCCGCCTCCCTGCCCAACGGCCAGACCATCACCTGGACCTGGGATGATGCCGATCGTCTGATTCGCCTGCGGTCCGGTGAAGCCGTGGACCTGGTCCTGACCCTGGACCCGGGCGGTTACATCAGACGAGCCGATCTAACCTCGCCCCTCCCGCCGGGCGACTATCTGGAGGCGGGAACAGAAACCCTTTCTTTCGACGCGGCCTCCCAGACCAGCACAGCCGGCCATGCCCACGATGCCAGAGGTCGGGTTACGGCCACTCCCCGCCACGCTTTCACCTGGGATGGGGCCTCCCGCTTGATCGGCATCGACGACGATACCCTCAGTTACAACGGCCTGGGACAGCTCCGCACCCGGACGGCCCGGAGCGCCACGACGCATTATTACTATAACCACGCCATTGCCGGCGCGCCGGTGGTGGCCGAGCGCAACGCAGAATCCGGCCAGATGCAGCGCTACTACGTCTGGACGCCGGAGGGTCGGTTGCTCTACCTCATTGACGCCCTGGACGGCAATCAGGTCTATTTCTATCATTTCGACCAGGCGGGCACCACCTTGGCCTTGACCGACATGAACGGGGAGGTTACCGATGCCTATGCCTATGATCCATACGGTCGCATCCTGGCCCGGACCGGAAACAATTCGCAGCCCTTTACCTTCGTCGGAGCGTGGGGTGTCCGGCAGGAAGGATCGGCCGGCGACCTTTACCAGATGCGCGCCCGCTGGTACGACGCCGTGGACGGCCGCTTTCTTGCCCCTGAACCCCTCTGGCCCAGAATCAGCGATCCGATGCTGCTGAATCCCTACCAATACGCCAAGGGCAATCCGCTCATGTGGATCGATGCAACAGGAAAAGAACCGAGCCGTCCCGGCCCGATGACGCCCGTCCACATGGAGAGCGGTTCCGACGATTTCTGGACGAATGCGATGCTGAGTAGTATCGAGACGGCCCTTGTTAAAAAATCATACGAGGAAAGCAGCCGGTTCAAGGTGATGGGTGCCGGCAGAAGGGCAACCGGCCGCAAATTCGCCCCACCGCTTTTCATCCATGTCATGGATGAAGGGGACAAGGTTGTGGTCCTGATCTTCGAGAGAGAGAGCAGTGTTCCCGTGATGCTGGACATGTTCGAAATCGGCAGGCAGGACCTGGAAACAGGGGAGCCCAGGGCCCCGGACAGTTTGTGGGAAACATTGTTCGGAAGCGGCGTCAAACGGATAGAAGGTGCCAACAAGGTGGCGGATGCTTTCGTGGAAAGGGTGGCTACGGGCATCGAACAAATCATCAACGCCCGAAACCGGCAAGCAGATTTTTAAGACACGGGCATTCGGACCGGGGCGATCTTGAAGAAAGGATACCTCCGGCAGGCTCAACCGGTTTACACCCCGCACGAAACCAGGATCAGCCGGGGGGGGGCTACCCGGCCGGCGTCTCTTCCGGAAGCCCTGTCTGCAACAACACCCGCTTGACCTGGCGGCCCTCGGTTTTCTCCACGACGAACCGGTAGCCGGACCAGAAAATGGCTTCCTCCTCCTCCGGGATCTTGCCCGAAAGGCTCATCAGGAAACCGGCCAGGGTGGAGTACGATTCGCTGGTGGGCAGAGGGGTGTCGAACGTGCGGTTGAAATCGCGGATGGAGAGCAACCCGTCCAGCAGGTACAGGTCATTGCCGATCTGGTTGACGGCCTTGGGACCATCGTCCGACCGGCAGGTGATCTCGCCCACGATTTCTTCCAGGATATCCTGCAGGGTGATGATCCCCTCGAACTGGCCGAACTCATCCACCACTGCCGCGAAATGACTGTAGCTCTCCTGAAACAGCTTCAACACGTCGGATATGGGTGCCGATTCGGGAATGAAGGTGGCCGGCTGGATCAGCCCCGACAGATTGAATCGTTCGGGGTCCAGCCGGATGCGGACCATTTCGGCGAAAAAATCACGGGCCTGCACCACGCCCAGGATGTTGTCGGGAGAGACGTCAAAGATGGGGATGGATGAAAATTCGTATTTCAGGAACAATTCCAGGATGGGTTCCATGCCGGTGTCGCCGGGCAGCATCAGCACCAGATTGCGGGGCGTCATGATCTCCCCGGCCGGGATTGTCGGGAATTCGAACACGTTGTGGATCATTTCCAGCGCGTCGGCGTCCAGGGGTTGTTCACTGTGGTGGGTGATGATGGATTTGAGTTCGTCCACGGATAATCCGGGCGGATGAGCGCTGGCGCTGGTCCGGGTGATCCGCCGGATCAGATGGTTGCTGACCCACAGCGCCAGACGGATCAGCGGGTGAAGCAACCACACGATCACCCGCAGCGGGTAAATGACCTTCAGGGCCAGCCGTTCCGGATAGCGGGCGGCGATGGACTTGGGCGTGATCTCGCCGATGATGAGAATCAGGATGGAGATGAGGATGCTGGCCGCCAGCTGGGCGATTTCATTGCCGACAAATGTCAGGTGATTGATGACCAGTGAGGTGACCAGAAAAGCGGTCAGCATGGCGGTAATCACATTGGCCAGGGTGTTGCCCAAAAGGATGGGGCTGAGAATTTTCTCCGGTTCATCCAGCACATGTTCCAGAATCGCTGCCCGCTCTCCTTTTTCCTGGATCAGGAAGCGGATGCGATAACGATTCAGGGAAAGCAATGCGGTTTCGGAAAGGGAGAAAAACGCGGAAAGTCCGATGCCGAAAAGAATGCCGAGGGCGAGTAGAATGTATGTCATGGAGGCTTACTGGTTTGAGTCGGCGGTATCGGTCATGCCCATGGATTTGAGCAGGGCGTCTTCCACCAGCTGCTCCATATTCTCTTCCGTGTTGCCCAAGACAGCGGCCATTTCCATGATCAGCAGTCGTTTGGCTCGATCGAACATTTTTTTTTCGCGAAAGGAGAGACTCTTCTGCGTATTGACCCGGGCCAGCGATTTGAGCACGTCGATGACGTCGCAGATCCTGCCCGATTTCATCTTGTCCGAGTTCTCGCGGTAGCGGTCCTTCCAGTCGTTGGTGGGATCGTTGCAGTTGGACGCCAGGGTGCTGAGCAAGACCTTGGCGTCCTTGCGGGAGATGGTCCGCCGCAAGCCGACGCTGTCCACATTGTCCACCGGGATCAGGATGGTGGAGTTGGATTCCATCAGGCGTAGCTGATAGAAATTGATGTGCTGGCCGGCGATCTTCTGCTTCGCAATCTCTTCGATGTAACCCAGGCCGTGATTCGGGTAGATGACCTTGTCTCCGACGGTGAATTGCATGGTGTAGGTACCTCCGGAATAAATACTTATTATAATCAAAATTGACTCGATTGTCAAATTGGCTGCGGCGGCGCCGCTGTAAAAGGATGAACTTTTCGGCGCGTATATGCATCAAATCGTTGAGGCGAAAAGCTGTAATTGACGAGCCGAATTATTGGAGATATAATAAAAAAGGATTGTCAGGCGAACTGCGAGGGAAGCCATGAAAGTCGCAAAATCCATTCTCGTCTGGGCTGCCTGTATGTTGCTCCTGCCGGCCTGGCCGGTGGCGGACTCCCCGCAGCAGAAGATTCTCGAGGGGGTTGTTCGCAGCAAGGACGGCAACCCTCTGGTGGGTGCCACCGTATCCGTCTTCCGCGAGGATTGGGCCGAGCAGGCGCTGATGACCACCAAGACCGGCGAGCAGGGCCGTTTTTCCATCAAGGATTTGTTGCCGGGGCGCTATGTGATCAGCGTAATCATGACCGGCTACCGCCCACTTTCCAAGAGCCTGATCGCCCCCCTCGACAAGCTGCCCCTTTTCCTGGTGTTGTCCACCATGACCTCGGACGAGGAAGCCGAAGAGAACTGGAACGTGAAAAACGTCCTGCGCGCCTCCCGCGAAAAGGAACTCATTTTTCGGGCCAACGAAGAGGCCGGGGACGCGGCGGCGCCGCAGGTCCTGAAGGAAGGTGAAGATCAGGCCACGCTTCGCAGCGGGGCGGTCCAGGTCACCACGACCCAGCCCCTGGGCTCGCTGGGATACAATGTACTGCCCGGTTCGCTGGGAAGCGGGTTTTCCACCAAATTCGCCTATGTGGAACCCCTGGGTCGAAATTCCAGCTACGTCATCACCGGCACCTTGTCCACCGGGTTCGACAGCCAGTATCGACTGTCGAATCTGCTGAACTACCAGCTGGGAGCCGATCACAACCTCCAGTTCAATCTGGATTATGCCAAAATGGGGACCAAGGAGCGGGCCATCCACGATCTGGCCCAGAGCAATCCCGAAGGTTTTCAGGAAGAGATTCTTCATACCATCGAGCCGATCCAGCATATCAGCGTCGGAATCCAGGACGCCTTCCAGATCTCCGAACCCCTGACCATGGTCTACGGCTTCGATATCAATTACAGCACCGTCGGTCACGGGAACACGTTCATCAGCCCCCGGTTCCAGGTCTATTTCACGCCGGCCGAAGAATTCTCCTTCCGCTTCATGATGAACTCCCAGCGGCAGACGGACGAGAACTCCATCCGCCTGCCCGAAGGGGAACTGGTGACCATGCATACCCCCTTCAATGTCGCCAAGCTGGGAGAGGACACCTTCGTGACGCGCAGCGGACATATGGAGATGGGGCTGTCGTTTCTGCTCGACGACAAAACCGATGTGGAAATCAGCACCTTCCTGGATCGGGTCACGGGGACGGGCTATCCGTTCGTCGCGATCCTCAAGAATCCCGGCGCCGCCAATCTCGAATATGCCGTGCTGCCGGATGAATTCAACGACTCCAACGGCTTCCGGTTCCGGATGACCCGCCAGTGGACGCGGTCCATCTCCACCTCCGTGCTCTACATCTACGGCTCGGGAACGGAAATCGACGCGCCCGACGACATGTTCGGCACACTCGACAACTGGGCCGGGTCTTTGAAACGAAGATTTTTCAATACCTTTTCCACCAGTTTTGACACCTCCATCCCCGAGACGGGAACGGATATCTCCGCCGTGTACCGCAAGACCACAGGGAATTCGTTGTTGCCCATGGACCCCTACTCCAACTACTACAACCTGGGGAACGATTCCCTGAGTGTTTTCGTCCGTCAATCCATCCCGCTTTTCTCCAGCTCCATGGGCAAGTGGGAGGCCATCCTGGACATCCGGAACATTCTCAATCAGGGCGTCTCGGTCTACCAGACCCCAACGGGCGATCTGATTCTGGTGCGGTCGCCCCGCTCCTTCCGGGGAGGGATCAGCTTCCGCTTCTGACGAGGGTGTCTGTCACCGGCCGCGCATCCATATATTTGATCCCACCTATTCAAAAAGTTGTACTTTCCATTCAAATTATTGTATGATGTCCTTCGGATTTTTGAATCTTCCGGATGGCTGAAGACGTTTCCGGAAGAATATCAGCCAGATGCAGGCGCCATGTCTCCGGGCGACGGCCGGCCCATCATGGCACCTGACTTGCGTTCCTCACGGCTGGGGAAAAAGAGGATGGTATGACCAAGCGGTTCGGACTCCCGGAAAAATTCAGAATCTACCTGTTGCTGCTGCTGGGCGGCCTGTTTCTGGTGATCGGGATTCTGAACCTGAAAGACCGCATCAGCTGGAACGATCCGTCCGACGGCATCAGCTGGGTGGAACAGGACGGCCGGTTGACGGCCAGCCGCGTCACAGGTGAGGACGTCGCCGCCAAAATCGGGGAAGGGGATGTACTGCTCCGCATCAACGGCCGGGAAATCCGTGACAAGGAAATGTACCTGGAACGGCTTTTCATGTTCGATCCCGGTACCTCGGCCACGTACGAATTGCAGGACTACCAGACCGGTGAAATGAAAACGGTCGACGTGCGGATCCAGGCCAGCCCTATCCTGACCATCACCGATTTTTTCAAGCTCCTGGTCGGCAGTGTATACCTGCTGGTGGGGTTTCTGATTCTGATCCGCTATGGACGGGCCCCGGGCAGCATCCATTTCTATCTCGTCTGCCTGCTCTCCTATTTCATCTATTCGTACAGCTATACCAACGAACTGTATTTTCTGGACTTTCTGGTGTACTGGCTCAACGAGGCGGGTCTGTTGTTCCTGCCGCCCACGTTCCTGCATTTCTGCCTGAATTTTCCCGTGCAGAAACGCTGGATGGCCGGCCGGAAGGTAGTGGAATTCATGATCTATCTGCCGGCCATCGTGCTCATGGTGGTCCAGGTGTTGTGGTTTACGGGCCACCTGCGCACCCTGCCCTTCAGTGACGTCCCCTTCCTGCCCCTCAACGAGGCCGGCAAGCTCTTTCTGGATAATGTCCACATCATTCTGTTCACCATCTATTTTGCCCTCAGCGTGGTGGTCCTTTTTCACAGTCGCGTCAATCTGGAGTCGCCGGAGCTCAAGCAGCAGATGAAATGGATCGTCGGCGGGATCACCCTTTCCCTGGTGCCCTTCTTCTTCCTGTATGTACTGCCCTACGTATTGAACCTGAGCATCACGCCCCTGATGCGGACGTCCATCCTGTCCCTGGCCTTCCTGCCACTCTTCTTCGCGTACGCCATCATGAAGTATCGATTGATGGACATCGACATCCTCTTCAAGCGGGGGGCCGCCTACTTCATTGCCAGCGCCTTGGTTCTGGGGCTCTATTTCCTGTTCATCGCCCTGAGCAGCATGTTTTTCCGGCTTTTTTTCCCGCGCGCGGAAACCATCGCCATCGCCACCTCGGCCTTGCTGGTGGCGTTCCTGTTTGCCCCCATCCGCCGGCGGGTGCAGCAGGAGATCGATCGCATTTTTTACCGGGAGGAATACAAGTACCGCCAGTCCCTCATCGAATTCGGGCGCAGCCTGAGCACCGAGAGCAGCATGTCCACCGTGGTCTCCACCATCATCGAACGGGCGATCCGCTCCCTGAAAGTGGAGACGGTGGCCATCTTCGTGAAAATCGTGCCCGAAGAGGAGGTCTATGAGCTGGTGGGTCAGCGGGGCATGTCCGGTCCGGCCGAGCCGATGAAACGCTGGCGGATTCCCGCCCAATTCATGATCAGCGCCACGGATACGCTGGCGCTGCCCTTCCGGTCCTTCAGCGAGAGGGAGCAGCGTCTGGAAGAGCTGCGCCACGACTACGAACGACGCTCCCTGATGTATTTTCAGCCGTTGATGCATCGCAACGAGACCATCGGCGTCATTGCCCTGGGCCGGACCCAGGAAGGGGCTTTCCTGACCTCCGAAGATCTTGAACTGTTGAGCATCCTGGCCGGATACGCCGCCATTGCCCTGGAAAATTCCCGCCTCTATACTTCCGTGCAGAACAAGGCGCGGGAGCTGGAACTCCTCAAGGCGTACAGCGAGAACATCATCGAAGGCATCAATGTGGGCGTCGTCGCCATCAACCGGGACGGGATCATTACCACCTGGAACCAGGCCATGACCCAGCTGTACGGGCTGGCCAGCCAGCAGGTGACCGGCCGGCGTTTCGAGGATATCTTTCCATCGGATATCTACACCTCCATTCTGGGCGCCCTCGACAACCACAGCCTGGTCGCCCGGAACATTACCCGCATCTACAAGTTGTTCCTGAAGAACCAGCGGGAGGAGACGAAATTCGTCAACGTCACCCTGAGCCCCTTCCTCGATTCCGGCAGCCAGGTGATCGGCACCCTCATCGTCTTCGATGACATCACGGCCAAAATCCAGCTGGAAAACCAGTTGCTCCAGTCGGAAAAGCTGTCCTCCCTCGGCCTCATCGCCGCTGGTGTCGCCCATGAAGTGAACACGCCCCTGACCGGGATATCCAGTTTCACCCAGATGCTGGTCGGGGAGTTGCCCCGTGAACATCCGCACCACGGCATCCTCCGCAAAATCGAAAAGCAGTGCGACCGCGCTTCCCAGATCGTCAACAATTTGCTGAATTTCGCCCGGATCCAGACCACGGAGTTCACCCGGGTCAGTGTCAACCGCATCGTGGAGGAATCCCTCAGCCTGCTGGAGCACCAGTTTCGTAAAAAGAACACCCATATCGTCCGCGAGCTGGATCTGGACCTGCCGCCCATCAGCGGCAACGAGGGCCGGCTGATGCAGGTTCTCATCAACATTCTGCTCAATGCCCGGGACGCCGTTCCGCCCGATGGCCAGATCACCCTGCGTACCCTGCAGATGGACAACTCGGCCATCATCCAGATCGAAGACAACGGCGACGGCATCCCGCCCGAAACCATCCACAAGATCTACGACCCGTTCTTCACCACCAAGGACACCGGCGAGGGAACCGGCCTGGGACTCTCCGTCAGCTACGGGATCATCCAGGAGCATTCGGGCCGGATTTTCGTGGACAGCCGGCCGGGTGAGGGGACCTGTTTCACCATCAAGCTGCCGTTGTACAAGGAAATGGAACTATTGGAGGCTTCACGCCATGAAGATCAATAAAATAAACGGCTCCAGCCGCATCCTGCTGATCGATGACGAAGAGATCATGCACGATGTGTTCGGCTCGCTGCTGGGCCGGGAAGGCTATCATCTCGACTCGGCCTATGACGGTCATCAGGGGTTGGAGATGTTCGCCTCACAGCTCTACGACCTGATCCTGCTGGACCTGATGCTCCCCGGCAAGAATGGAATGGAGGTGCTGCGCCAGATCCGCGCCCTGGATCCTCACGCCGTGGTCATCATGATCACGGCCTACGGCACCATCGAGGCCGCGGTGCAGGCCACCCGCGACGGAGCCTATGATTTCACCACCAAACCGTTCAAAAACGAGGAGATCCTGGTCCAAATCAAGAATGGACTGCACAAGCGCCGGCTGGAGATGGAGAATTACTATCTCAAGCAGAATTTCCAGGCCCAGTATTCCTTTGATGCCATCGTCGGCAAGTCCCCCCAGATGCAGTCCATGTTCCGGCTGATCCAGCAGGTGGCACCCACCAAGAGCACGGTGCTCATCGTGGGCGAAAGCGGCACCGGCAAGGAACTGGTGGCCAAGGCCATTCACAACTGTTCCAACCGTTCCGACGCCCCCTTTATCGCCGTCAACTGCGGCAATATCCCCACCGAATTGCTGGAAAGCGAACTCTTCGGCTACAAGAAGGGGGCCTTCACCGGGGCCGTGGCCACCAAAAAGGGCCTGTTCGAGGTCGCCAACCAGGGCACCATCTTCCTCGACGAGATCGGCAACATCAGCATCGAGCTGCAGGCCAAACTCCTGCGCGTGATCCAGGAAAGGGAATTTCGCCGACTGGGTGACGTGGAGAGCATCAAGGTGGATGTGCGTATCCTGGCGGCCTCCAACGAAGATCTCCATGAACTGGTGAAGGCCGGCCGCTTCCGCGAAGACCTCTACTACCGGCTGAACGTCATCAAGATCGAGATGCCTCCCCTGCGCAAACGCAGGGAGGATATCCCGCTCCTGGCCGAGCATTTTATCCGCAAGATTTGCCAGGAAAACAACCGGACGGTGTGCGGAATCGAGAAGGCGGCCATGGAAGTGATGATGGACTACCCCTGGCCCGGCAATGTCCGCGAGCTGGAAAACGTCATCGAGCGGGTCATCGTGCTGAGTGCGGAAGGGGGCGACGTTTCCCGCGATACGTTTCCGCCGGAGATGGTCTCGGCCTCCGAGGCATTGCTCATCACCGACGAACTGCCCGAAGAGGGCGTCTCCCTGCGCCATGCTGTCCTCGATTTCGAAAAGAACCTTATCATCAAGGCCTTGCAGCGAACCGGCGGCAACCAGAAAAAGGCGGCCGAGCTGCTGAAACTCAATGCCACAACTCTCAACGAGAAGATCAAGCGGCTGGAAGTCAACGTGTCGGAGATGGGGTGAGGACCGGCCGGCGCCGAAGTGACAGACTGTCTGGCGGGGAGGGTCAGTCGCCTGCTTCCGGTGCTTCGTCCTCTTCGGCGAATACGTCGGCCGAAAAGATGCTGATCTCGGCGCCCGACTGCCAGGCATCCGCCGCCAGGCCCGCCTTGTGACAGGTATGAGCCAGAAATTCCTGGCGGCTCCAGCCGTATTCGGTGGCGACCTGGGGGAGCAACAATCCACGATGAAAGCCTTTGCGGATCAGTAACCCGTGCTCACCCACCACGATCTCATCCATCCGGTCAATGGGCTGCAAGGGGGACAGCACGGAAATCTCCAGCTGGATGTCGGGCAATTCGTCGGGCGTGACGGGAGGGAAACGGGGATCCCGGCTGGCCGCGGAGATCGTGCAGTCCACGATGGTTTCCCACAGCGGCTTGACGGCCTCGATATACCCGATGCAGCCTCTCAGCTGGCCATCTTTTTTCAGTGTCACGAAGGCGCCCCGGGCTGCGGTGAGTTCATCGCCGGCCGGCTCGTACGGCACCGCGGCGTGCTGGCGGCGGATGAATTCATGCAGCGTTTTGCGGGCCAGAAACAGGCATTCCCGGCGGGCGTCGGCGGACAGGTGTCTCATTGGGACTCTCCTTGCAGCCGCTGCTTCTTTTTGATTTTAAACAGTTTTTTCCGCTGATGGATCCGTTTTTTGCGCTGGCGTTCGATGGTGCCCCAGAAGCGATAGAAGTAGTGAACCATGCTCCAGACGGCCACGATCAGGACCAGCCACAGGGAAGCCTGTCCCAGGAGGCGCCAGGAGCCGCCGAAACGGGCGCCGAACAGAATCAGGCAGACGGCGATGACCTGGAAAACCATTTTGGTCTTGCCGAGCCTGGAGGCGCGGATGGTGAGCCCCTCGGATGAAGCGAGGTTGCGCAGGCCGGTGACGGCGAACTCCCGGCCGATGATGATGACCACGATCCAGGCCGGGGCCAGATGCAGTTGCACCAGGGAGATGAAGGCCGCCGAGATCAACAGCTTGTCGGCCAGGGGATCGAGCAGGATGCCGATGGTGGTCACCTGTCGCCGCCGCCGGGCCACAAAGCCGTCCAGCACGTCGGAAATGGAGGCGATGAGAAAGACCACGACGCCCCAGATTTCCCGGTTGGGGATCTCCGTCAGCAGCACGGTGACGAAGATGGGAATCATGAATATCCGAAACAGGGTGATGGCGTTGGGGAGATTCATGTCTCGGGTTTCCCCTCGTGCGATCTGTCCGGTTGGGCCGGGAATCACTGCCGGACTGGATTCACCATAACACAAAGTTGGACCGGGGACAAGACGTGAGCGGTCGTGACGGCGTTTCCCCGAAGGAGTGAGGGGGGCGGAGGGGCTAATCCTTGCGCAGCAGGAGACTGTAACCGAGAGTGAAGTTCCGGTCCGGGTCGAGGACGTCCAGCCAGGGCAGGCAGACCGGCAGGACAAAACCGAGCCAGGGGGCCAGCAACACGAAGAATGCCCAGCGCCAGGACCGCTGAAAGAACCCGAGGCTGTTGACGCAACGCCGGCCCAGCAGGGTGAAGAAGCCGCCCAGCGGCGTCAGGGATTCCAGGACGAAGCCGCAGCGGCGGGCGAGATGTTCGATGCCGTACCGGGTGAACCGGAAGTAATCGTGGGGCGCCTGATGCACTTCCCAGAGGAGTGGCACCACCAGGCACAACCGGGCGCCCGGCTTCATGACCCGGTGAAATTCCTGCAGGACGGAGGCCGGTTCGGGCACGTGTTCCAGGGTGACGACGCAGAGAACGCCGTCCAGGCTATGGGCCGGGAAAGGGATCTGGTGCAGGTCGCCGACGATGTCCACGCCGCTGTAGTCCCAGCGCCGGTCGCCGATGCAGCGGTCGTAACCGATGAGGCGCGCCTCCGGGAAGCAGGGTCGGAAGCGGCTCTCGCCGCAGCCGGCGTCCAGCACCACGGCACCGGCCGGCAGGCGGGCGGCGAACGAGGTCACGCTGTCACGGATAAGGGCTTCGGCGCGATCGATCCGGTCCAGAATGCACCGGGGAAGAAGGCGGGTGAAGGTGCGCTTGACACGTGAGTCCAGTTCCATGGCTCAGGGCTGATAGATGACGGCGGGGGCCGGCGCGTCCTCGAGAGAGCACTGTCCCCGGGGGACAAAGTGGAACATGCGCCCCCAGCGTGTCTTCCAGAAGTAGACGATCCGGTAGAAATAGAGAGTCAGGATATCCATGGGGTCGTTCACTTCATGGACGCCGCGATATTTGCCGCTGGGGAAGGCCTTCTGCAGAATTTCCCGGTCGGGGAAAGACCACAGGATGAACAGCGGCTTGCCGAAGATGTATTCCGCCGGCACGGTTCCCCAGTCGCGACTGTCGGAGCTGAAGTCACGGTTGTCGCCCATCATGAAGTAATGATCGTCGGGAATGCGCAACGGCGGCATATTGGCGAACTGCGAGGGCCGTTCCTCGCCCAGATGATGGTACTTGTAGGGTTCTACCAGGCGTTGTCCGTCGATGAATACCGTATTCTGGCGGATTTCGATGGTTTCTCCGGGCAGCCCGATGACCCGCTTGACGTAGGGGATCAGGTAATGGGCGCTGCTGCGGTCCGGGGATTTGAACACCATAATCTCGCCCCGGCGGATTTCGTGATTCAAGGCCAGCATCCGGGCCAGGGGGAAGTGATTGGCCATCACGGTCAGCTTGTCGACGATCAGGCGATCGCCCACCAGGAGGTTGTAATCCCCGAGTGTTTCGTCCGAGTCGGGGATCATCCGCTCCGGTGGTGTGTGCATGGACGGGGTGGGCACGGCCATGGGATGCACGATGAAAGTGACGACGAAGAGGGCGATGACCAGGCAGACGAGAATGGCCACCAGGTATTCACGACATGTTTCCGCGAATGTCTGCTTCGGTTTGTCCTTTTTTTTCTTCTTTTTTTCGGTCGGCGGCGCCGCGGAGTCTTTCTTCTGTGCCATACTCTTTTTCACCATGTTGACAGCCCGGACGACAATTCAACGTATAACATTAGATGCATACTTTCTGAATGTCAATGAAATAGTGGCCGGCCATCAGCCGGCGACCGTGACGCCGCTCATGGAATATGTAGAATTCAGGGATCCGGCGTGATATAATGCCCCCAACATAGCGCGAAACAAACCCTCTCGACCTCCGATAAGTCATTCAGGACACACTATCAAAGGAGGAGTTATGACCATTGAACATATCGGCAAAATGGGAAAAATCGGCGTTGACGCCGTTCAGGCCGGAAAACCCGCTGAAACCAAGAAAGTCGGCGAGACATCCGATTTCGAGAAGATTCGCACCGAAAAGCTCGAAAAGGAACAGCAGGTGACCGGCTTAAACGTCCAGGACGTGCAGTTCAACGAAAACATCCTCAGCCGGATCGAGGCCAAGCAGGTGGAGAACGACTACATGCGGCAGGTCCGGGCGCAGGGGGCCGGCGGTGAAATGGATGTCCTGTCCGACAAGATCTCCGAAGTGCAGCAGAAACTGGATGCGGCCCGGAACAAGGTCCCGGGGGTGGAGAAGAGCGAATTTTCCGAATCGGTGCAGAATTACCTGTCCGAGGTGGATCAGCGCTTCAAAAGCCTCGACTCCGTTTCCTCCGAGATCATGGCCGGGGACCGGCAATATTCCATGCAGGATCTGCTGAAGATCCAGGTGCAGATGCACAGCCTGTCCCAGAATCTGGAGGTTCTGACCAAGGTCATCGACAAGGTGACCGAAGGCATGAAGACCATCCTCCGCACCCAAGTGTAACGACACCAATACATATTTTGGGAGTTCATATGAAACATCTGGCCGATTCTCTCAAAACCGCACAGAAGGTGGCCGCCGCCATGCTGTGCGGGGCGCTCCTGCTTGTCCAGCTCGGTTGTGACACCAATCTGGCTTCCGACTTGAGCGAGGCGGAAGTGCAGGAGGCCATCGTCGTTTTGCAGCAATACGGTATCGATGCCAAAAAGGAAAAGGTCGGTGAGGGGAAGGAGGCGGTCTTCAACCTCCTGGTGCCCGGTGACCAGCTTGCCCTGGCGAACCAGATTCTGGGCAAATACCAGCTCCCCCGAAAGAAGCCCAAAGGTTTCGAGGACGTGTTCAGCCAGTCCGGTCTGATCCCCACGTCCACGGAAGAGAAGGCCAAGTACCTGCTGGCGCTGCAGGGGGAAATCTCCCGGACCCTGGAAACGGTGGACGGGGTCGTATCGGCCCGGGTCCATATCGTCATTCCGGAGAAGGACCCGCTGGAGGAACAAACGCAGGCCCAGGCCTCGGCCGGTGTCTTCATCAAGTACCGCGGCGAGCACCAGCCCCTGACCAACGAGGAAATCAAGCAGATCGTCTCCCATTCCGTCGACGAACTGGAACAGGCCAATGTGGCCGTGGTCATGAAAAGGATTCACCTGGACAAAACGGATATCCCCAATCTGGGCCAGGCCCAGGGCGGATTCCTGACGGCGGACCGGGCGAAGCTCATTGTGCCGGTTCTGGCCGGTATCTGTATCATTCTGGCCGCCATCCTGGTTTTCCTCTTGCGTAGCGTGCAGAATGAAAAACGCAAACGCTTGCAGATGCAACGAGAGATGAGCATGATGTCGGCCGCGCGGAAATAGGGGATTGTGTATGGCCGAAGCCCAGGTCACCATTGATTTCTCCCGTTATATCCAGGAGCTGGATGAACTGTTCCCTGTGGAGGTCCGCGGCCGGGTGACGGAAGTGGTCGGGCTGATCGTCAAGGCGGTGGTTCCCAACGTATGGGTGGGCGAGCTGTGTCTCATCAGGACCCCCAACACCGCCACCCCCATCAAGGCCGAAGTGGTGGGTTTTCTCGACAACGAAGTCATGCTGATGCCCCTGGGTGACATGCGTTTTATCGGCATGAACTGCGAAGTGATCCCCACCGGTCACACCCTGACGGTCAAGGTGGGACCCAAGATGTTGGGGCGGGCCCTCGACGGCCTGGGCGAAGCCATGGACATGCACGAGAAGGGGCCGCTGGAGTATGAAGACGAATACCCCGTCTACAATGACCCGCCCGATCCCCTGAAACGCCGGCGCATCACCGAACCCATTCCGGTGGGAATCCGGGCCATCGACGCCATTCTGACCTGCGGCGAGGGGCAGCGCATCGGCGTCTTCGCCGCGGCGGGCGGCGGCAAGAGCACGCTGCTGGGAATGATCGCCCGGAACTGCGTGGCCGAGGTCAACGTCATTGCCCTCATCGGCGAGCGTGGCCGCGAGGTACGGGATTTCCTGGAGAAGGATCTCGGCCCGGAAGGGTACGCCAAGTCGGTGGTGGTGGTGGCCACCAGCAACGAATCCTCCCTGGTGCGCCTGAAAGCGGCGTATGTGGCCACGGCCGTGGCCGAGTACTTTCGCGACCAGGGCAAAAAAGTCCTGCTGATGATGGATTCCGTCACCCGTTTCGCCCGTGCCCAGCGCGAGGTCGGGCTGGCCTGCGGCGAACCGCCGGCCCGGGCCGGGTACACGCCGTCGGTGTTCTCGGAACTGCCGAAACTGCTGGAGCGGTCGGGCAATTCCGACAAGGGATCCATCACCGCCTTCTACACCATCCTGGTGGAGGGTGACGACATGAATGAACCGGTGGCCGACGAAGTGCGCTCCATCCTGGACGGCCATGTGATCCTGTCGCGGGCCCTGGCGTCGCGGGGTCATTATCCGGCTATCGATGTGAGCAAAAGCGTCAGCCGGGTCATGGGGTCCGTCACGGAGAGCGATCACAAGAAAAACGCCACCAAGCTGCGCGAGGTGCTGGCCACCTATGAAAAGGAGCGCGATCTCATCATGATCGGCGCCTACAAGAAAGGGAGCGATGAGCGGGTGGACTACGCCCTGGAGAAGATTGATGCGGTCAATGAATTCCTGAAACAGGGGATCTACGAGCAGATGTCGTATGAAGAGACCATCCAGCGGCTGAAGGAGCTGTTCTGACATGAAGCTGCCCCAATATCGACTGGAACCGGTCCTGGAACAGCGGGAAAGAGCCAGGCATGAGGCCGAGATGGCCCTGGCGGCCGCGCGGGAGGCCCTGGAGGCGGAAATCGACAAGCTGAAGGAGCTGGAGGCGGAAAAGGAAAAGAAGCTCCAGAAGATCGAGCTTACCCGCCAGCAGCGGGACCAGAAGGCGTTGGAGGGAACACTGACCGTAGAGCAGTCGCGGCAGTACAAGTTGTATATTCAGCGGTTGCACAACGATGTCAAGGAGATGGACATCGTGATCTACAAGCAGGCCCGGGCCGTGGAGCGGGCCGAGGAGAATGTGGCCAAAGCCAAGGATTTCCTGTTGCTGTGCGCCAAGGAATACGAGGCCATGGCCAAACACAAGGAACGCTGGCTGGAAGAGCGCAAGGCGGAGATGGATAAGAAGGAACAGAAGCTCATGGAAGAGATCGGCATGGGGCAATATTTTAAACGCAAGAGGGGAAATTGACCATGGGTATCGACGAAGTAAAATCGTCCTCTTCCGGACAGCCGGTCTCGGGAGTGTCGGGCGGCGACTCGGCCAGGGAAACCGAAAAGACCTCCCCGTCCGGTTTTGACCGGGTGATGGAAGACAAAAAGGAGACCGGAAAAGAGAGCGCCAGGGAATCCGGAGAGAAGAAGATGACGCCGGAAGAGTTGGCGTCCCGAAAGAAGCTGAAACACCTGGATCGGGATGCGCCCCTTTCGGATCTGTCTTCCCTTTTCAGCCTGCGGGCCCGCACCCTGGAAAAACCGGGCGGGCACACGGACGTGTCCGCCGTCGGCAAGCTGCCGAAAAAGGTCATCGATGAGGTGGTCCAGGCCGTGCGCGTCGGCGTGAACCGGGCCGGTGACAAGGAAGTGCAGTTCGACCTCAAGTCCAGTGTCATGGATGGAATGCGCGTGCGCATCAGCATGCACGAAGGCAAGGTCATGACCGTCCTGGAGATCACGACCCTGGAGGCCAAAAACCTGCTGGAGTCCAACCTGGGCGAGCTCAAGCACGCCCTGATGCAGAAAGGACTGGATGTCGCCCAGGTCAACATTCAGTTCAAGGAGGAGCCGCAACAGGGTCGCCAGGAGGGATCCCCCCAGCAACAGCGCGACCCGGAGCGAGAAACCGAAGAGGATGAATATCCCGAATCCTAGCAAGGAGTCTTCACCGCCCTATGACGAAGCCCTTTCACGTTGAGGCCCTGTCCGGAACCCCTGAACCACCCTATCTTTTTCAGGATCTCCCCGTCTTGTCCGCCGATGACCTGGGCCGTTTGGTTCGCATTACCAACGACTGGCGCCTGTTGATCGCCGATGGCCGGTTAACGGCCGTCGTGGCCGATATCTTTCAGAAATACTGCCGCGTCCGGGCCTTCGAATCCCCCGAGTTGCTGGCCAAGCTCAAATCCGGCGAACACTGCACCATGAGCGTGGAGAAGAGTCCGTTCCGCATCGGCCGCAAGAAGGACAACGATCTGGAACTGCCGGAAATGGGTGTTTCGGGGCATCATGCCCAGCTCCGCAAGGAAGGCGGTCAGTGGGTGTTGCTGGACGAGGGGAGCGTGAACGGGACCCTGCTCAACGGCAAGGAGATCGAGAAGCGACGGATGTACCCCGTGGAAAACGGGGATGTGGTGCATATCATGGATACGGAGATTCTGATCCGTTTCCCCAAACCGTCGGTGCGGCCGGCGGAATTCGAGGTCGCCTTCGACAGTCTGGATCACCGCCCGGATCTGCCGCCGGCCGACGACCTCACCGAGGCCCTGATCGGGGTGAAAGGGAGCGATCGGCTGGCCGGTTTGTACGTGCCGACGAACCTGGTGCGGTCCTGGCTGGAATCCATGGTGCGGATCTGGTATGCCCAGGAGTCTCTCGAGATCCCGCTCAGCGACGTGGAGAAGGGATTGTATGAATTCCTGCTGCTCAAGTTCTTGCACCAGGTCCATTCGGTCATTCTCGAGGGCGAAGGGGATGCCTTCTATCTGGCCGCGGTGAATTCGCCGGCCCAAAAACTGCACGCCCTCGAACGCGTGGCGACGCTCCGCATGCAGGGCAAGTTTGAAAGCCGCACGGCCGACATACTGCTTTTGCTGCCCGATCCGGCCGGTGAAGGGTGGCGCGGTCCCCTCGACAAATACATGGCCGCCGCCGGCAGCGGCAAACGGGTGGCCATGATGCGGCACCAGATGGCACCCTGGACCTGGTGCCGGTTTTCCCTGGCCGTGATGGCGACATCCATCGAACTTTCGCCGGCGGAGCTGCTGTCACTGGAACCGGGCGATGTGGTGCTGCTGCCCGAGAACGCTCCCCAGTTCAATGCCGATGGCCATCTGGCCGGGCCGGTCACCCTGCTGTTCCAGGGCGGGCACGCGCTGCGCGCCCGGGCGGAGCTGACCTGTGACGACGGGCAGTATGAGCTGGTATTCCGTGAATTCTATGAGCATCAAACGGACACAAAAGGAGAGGCCTCTATGACCGATCAGGAACAAGACCAGAAAACGGAGGAACAGGAGGATCCCCGGGAACAGGGTGAAAAAGAGCAGAAACCGGCGGCGCCGGCGGAAGAATCCGCCGCAGCGGACAACCTGGAAGAATCCGGAGAGCTGATAAAAGAGTTGAACCTGACCATGGTCGTGGAACTGGATCGCATCCGCGTGACGCTGGCCGAGCTGATCCGTCTTCTCCCGGGACAGGTCCTGCAGCTGAATCGTCTGCCCACCGAACCGGTTTCCCTGTCGGTGGAAGGCCGGATTATCGGTCGGGGGCAGCTGGTGAAAATCAAGGATGAGATCGGGGTCAAGATCCTGACGTTGAAGAAGTAGGTGAGGAATGCCCGCTGTGAACTGGAAGCGCTATCTCCCGCTGGCGGTATTGCTGCTGATGGTCGCCGCCGGCTTGCTGATTTTCGATGAGCCGCCGCCCCGCTCGACGGACGGTCCGGCCGCCATCACCGGCCAGGGTTCGGCCGGGAGCGGCATGGCGTCGATCCGGCCGGAGGAAATCACTTCCGTCGCCGGGACGCCGGCCGAAGCCTCGCCGGTGGCCCTGCCGGACGAAGATCTTTTCGGCATGGACATTGTCTGGACGCTGCTGCAGTTCATTTTGATTTTCGGTGGAGTATGCGGCCTGGCCTGGTTAAGTCTGCGCTGGTTGCTGCCGCGGATCTACGGCGCCCAGATCTCCAAATCCGACCAGATCCGACTGGTGGACACCTACCGGTTCGATGCCCGGCGCAGCCTGCTGCTGGTGGAAGTACGGGGGCAGTCGTATCTGCTGGCCGGCTCCGAGCAGGGGATCCAGCTGATCGCCCGGCTGGAGGACCATGAACCGGCGACGGCCAACGAACAGACGGGCCCGAAAGGCCTGGAGACGTCAACATTCGAAGCTGTATTGAGGAAGGGTACATGAGAATGGAAGGGCTATTGCGAACCATGCGCAGTGCCACGGGGCTGCGCCTTTTGCTGGTCTGTGGTTTCTTCCTGATGGAGGCGACCCCAGTCTGGGCCCAGGGCACTGGCGATTCCGTCAGCAATCCGCTGGTACTGATCGTGGTTTTCGGTGCCTTGTCCCTGGCGCCGTTCGTGCTGATCCTGATCACCTCGTTCACCAAGATCGTCGTGGTTCTGGGGCTGTTGAAGAACGCCCTGGGGACACAGCAGGTGCCGCCCACCCAGGTGATCACGGGACTGGCGTTCATCCTGACCTTTTTCGTCATGGCCCCGGTGGGGCAGACGGTCTACGAGAAGATCGTTGATCTGCCGGGCGCCCGGGACATGTTTTCCCAGGATACGGTCAAGTACATCTTTCGGGCGGCGGACGAGGGGAAGGAACCGGTGCGCGATTTTCTGCTCAAGCACACCCATCCCAAGGACCAGGGACTCTTCGTGGAACTGGCCCGCAAGATGGCGCGCTCCAAGGACGACGCCAAGGCCATTACGCCCCGGGATTTTCAGGTTTTGGTGCCGGCCTTCGTCATCAGCGAACTGAAGGAGGCGTTCCTGATCGGGTTCCTGTTGTACATTCCCTTCATTGTCATCGACATGATTGTGTCCAATATCCTGCTGGCCATGGGCATGTTCATGTTGTCGCCGGTGACCGTATCGCTGCCGTTCAAGCTGCTGCTGTTCGTGCTGGTGGACGGCTGGTATCTCATCGTAAAAGGCCTTGTGTTGAGTTATTTCTGAGGTGAATCATGATTGAGCAACTGGCGATCAAAGTGTTCCGGGAAGGGCTCATGATGGTGATCATTCTCTCGCTGGTGCCCATCATGGTCAGCATGCTGGTCGGATTGCTCATCGCCCTGTTTCAGGCCACGACCCAGATTCAGGAGCAGACCCTGACCTTTGTGCCGAAAATACTGGCGGTTTTTTTGACCCTGGCCCTGATGGGCCCCTGGATGATCAGTCAGATGGTGAAATTTACCGATGCCATATTCAATCTGATTCCCCTGCTGTTCAGGTGACGGAATGGGACCGGAAACCGTATTGCGAGAAATGGGCGTACTGGAATCCTTCCAGACGTTCGTGCTGATCCTGGGTTTGATTCTGGGGCGGATGATCCCCATCCTGACCATGAATCCGTTCCTGGGCGGCCAGATCATGCCGGCCAATCTCAAGATCGGTTTTTCCATCCTGGTGGCGATCCTCGTCTACCAGCCCATCACGGCCGGCATGACCCAGGGCGTACCCCAGGAGACGTTGCCCTATGCCGCGCTGCTCATCAAGGAGGTCATTTTCGGCACCGCCATCGGGTTCGTTTCCTCCCTGGTTTTTTTTGGCGTGCAATCGGCCGGCCGGATCCTGGACCAGGCTCGCGGTGCCTCCATGGCCCAGATGCTGGCTCCGCAAACGGGCGGTCAGGTTTCCCAGTTTGGTGAGCTGAAATTCCAGTTTGCCATCGTGCTCTTTTTTTTGCTGAACGGGCACCATTTTTTCCTGCGGGCGATTTTCATGAGTTTCGAGAGCGTCCCCCTGGAGAGCATCCCCCGGTTTTTGCAGATGTCCAGTTCAGCCATTCATCTCATGGCCTGGACGTCGGGGCAGGTCTTCACCATCGGCATGCTCCTGGCGGCGCCGGCGGTGGTGGCTATTTTCCTGACGGATCTGGTGTTCGGCGTCATCAATCGCGTGGCGCCGCAGATCAATGTCTTTTTTATGTCCATGCCGGTGAAGATGATGCTCGGTATCATCATCATCCTGTTCGTCCTGGGCTTTTTGGCGCAACAGATGCGGGACCATTTTGTCCAGATGCTGCGGGATGTCTATAGCGTGATTTCCCTTTTTCGAGGTTGAGATATGGCCAAAATACAACGATCCGATATGCAGAATATCAGCCCGGTCTATGACCTGAATCGGGCCGGACAACTGGACCAACTGGACGAACTGGCCGGGCAGGGCCTGGACGCCGCCCAGCTCCAGGAGCTGGAAATGGCCGCGGTGGAGCACTTGCTGGGGTTGCGGGAGGTGGCGCCCCAGGCGGCGACCTTGAGTCCGCCGCCACGCCAGGAGACATCGCTGCAGCTGATGAGTGGACCCCAGATCCGGGGGACATTCCGGCGCATGGTCCTGAACTATCAGCTGAACCATTCCCAGGTGACGGAGCGGTTGGCCCGCCAGGAGGACAGCCAGGAGGTCCGCGGCGTGAAAAACCGCCTGCAGCACATCACGGCCATGATGGGTCAGCTGGAGGATATGCTCCTGAGCCAGGACGCCATCCTGGGGCGCCTGGCCGGTGAACAGAAGGCATGAGACGGGAGAAGCCCATGACCGAACGCGATCTGGAAAAGGAACTGGTCCAGGTTTTGGCGGGGGAGAAAACGCTGCCGGACCTGATGGATATCAGCGTGGAGCAGATGGGTTTTATCGCTGAACTGGCCCATCTGTATTTTCTGGAGGGCCGCTATCAGGAGGCGCGGACGCTGTTTGAGGGGCTGCTCTCCCTGAACCAGAACGAGGCCTATTATTCCCATGCCCTGGGGGCCGTTTTTCAGCGCCTGGAAAACACCGACCTGGCCTTGCGCTATTACCAGCATGCCTTGAAACTGGACCGGCAACGGGCCGAAACCTGGGGCAACATGGGCGAGTTGCTGCTGACCCAGGACCAGGCGGAAAAAGCAGTGGAATATCTTGAGAAAGCCGAACAGCTTTACGCGACGCAGGATCCTGCATCCAGGAAGCGTCAGCGCATCCAGGCCTTGTTGCGGCAACAGCGGCATCCATTGGCGTGACCGGCCGGATTTGTGTTATAGTGAAAGTAATTTTCTTCGTGTCCGAACTGGTTGGTATGTACGCTTGCAACGGGTGACGACCCATGTCCAGTGGTGGCGAAAAAACCGAACAACCGACCCCGAAAAAACTGCGGGATGCCCGCAAAAAGGGGCAGGTCGCCAAGAGCAACGACCTCAATGGCGGTGTCATTTTTATCGCCGGCTTTCTGACCATGTCCATGATTCTGCCCGATTTCTCCGAGAAGATGCGCCAGTACATGACCTTCTGTTTCAAGCAGGCGGACTGGGACGGCCTTTCCGCCGGTGCCAAGGCTTTCGAGGTTCTCGGTAAGGGCGGCTCCATGATCATGGATATCTGCATGCCGGTCCTGGGGGTCATGTTTCTGCTGGCCCTCTTCATCTGCTATGTCCAGGTGGGCGCCATGTTCACCTTTCAGACCCTGAAGCCGGATTTGAAGAAGCTCAATCCGGTGGAAGGCTTCAAGAACAAATTTTTCAAGGCGCAAACCTATATCGAGCTGCTGAAAAACATTCTGAAGCTGACGGTGGTGATCGTTCTGATCTACCTGCTGCTGACCCAGAATTTCCGGTACATCGTCCTCACCGCCCGGCAGCCGCTTTGGGAAACGGCGCTGCTGACCGGCGAACTGATGTTCAAGCTGTTCGTGCAGATCGCCGTGTTCTTCCTCATTGTGGCCGCGGCGGATTTTTTCATTCAGAAGAAGCAGTTCAACAAACAGATGAAGATGACCAAGGAGGAAGTCAAGCAGGAGTACAAGCAGTCGGAAGGGGATCCGACCTACAAGGGCATGCGCAAGCAGATGCACCAGGAACTTTCCATGCACAGTATGGTGGAGGATGTAAAAAATGCCGACGTGGTGGTGGTCAATCCCGAACACATTGCCGTGGCCCTCAAATACGACAAGGAGCGGATGAATGCGCCCCAGGTCTCGGCCAAGGGGCATGACCTGTGGGCCAAACGGATCATCGAGGTGGCGAAGCAGTTCAATGTGCCCGTGATGCGGAATTTGCCGCTGGCCCATGCCCTGGATGAACTGGAGATTGGCGATGAAATTCCCGAAGATTTGTACGGCGCCGTGGCCGAGGTGCTGAATTGGGTGTACCGGCTGGCCCAGAAGTGACGGACATGATTGTCGGGAAATGTCGAACACAACTTACATGTCAAGGAGGAGGTGTTTTATGCTGGGAGGAATAGGCGACATGTTCAACCCTGCCAAGATGTTGGGGAATTTGACGGAAGTCTTCAACCCCATGGGCATCGGCGGCGGGATGATCAACGATGTGTTTCAGCCCCTGATGGGGCTGGGCGAGAATCTGTTCGGTTTCGCCGACAAGCTGCTGGATTTCATGCCAGGCGGCATGCAGTTGCCGGGCCTGGGCGGCTTCGGCGGGATGGGCGGCGCGGGGATGCCCACCCCCTTTCAGCCCTTTCCGGGCGGCATCACCCAGCCGGCGACCTCGCCGGGCCAGACACTGGAGCAACTGGGCGGCAAGCTGAACCAGTCGTTCGGCAACATGAACAACGCCATGGCCAATGTGGACCCGAACGATCCGCAGTCCATGATCAACGCCCAGAAGGCGATGAACCAGTACGAACAGACCATGCAGCTGATGACCACCATGATGAAAATGCTGCATGACATCAACATGGCCATTATCCGCAACCTACACTAGCGGGTAATCTGACGGAACCCAAATTCAATTAGCGAGGGGAAAAATGGCAGAATTCAAAGATGGAAAAATGGACGGTAAAACTCTGAAGGAAATCGGCGGTTTGACCGACGATGAAATTCTCAGCATGCTGCAGACCGGCTGGATGTTCTATTCCCAGGGAAAACTGGAATCCGCCCAGGTCGTGCTGGAAGGCATCGCCGCCGTCGATCCCGACAATCATCTCGTTCACTCCGCGCTGGGGGCGCTTTATGCCCGCCAGGGCAAGAACGAGGATGCCCTGGAAGAGCTGAACATGGCCCTGAACATGAATCAGGACGACATCAGCGCCTTCGTCAACCGGGGGGAGGTCTATTTCCGGATGGGCAAGATCGAGCAGTCCGCCGCCGATTTCAAAAAAGCCCTGGAAATGGATCCCCACAAAAAGGACCCCGCGGCAAACCGGGCCCGGCTGATTCTCACCGGCCTGGTCGAGATCGTGAAGATGGCCAAGGAAGCGCAGGGATCCTGAGCCTGATCCCCGTGCGGCTGCTGGATTCAAGGCAATTCCTGGGTGGGGGACCGCTGGGTTTGTCCCCCGCTCAGGTATATTTCTACAAGGAAAGGTGCCATGGGATTCGATGTAAAAGCGTCTTTGGACGGAATTATCGCTGATTTCAAAGAGGGAAACGTATCCGAACTTCTCACCAAGTACGGCGACATCGCCCTGGCGGTGATGGTGGTCATGATCATCGGCATGATGATCATCCCCCTCCCGACGTTCCTGCTGGACATCCTGCTGACATTGAATATTACCATTGCCGTGACCCTGCTGCTCGTGTCCATGTATATTCCCGATGCCACCCGCCTGGCATCTTTCCCGACCATTCTGCTCATTACCACCCTGTTCCGGCTGGCGCTGAACGTGTCCACCACCCGGCTGATCCTGCTGCAGGCCGATGCGGGCGAGGTGATCGAGGCGTTCGGCAATTTCGTCGTCGCCGGCAATCTGGTGGTCGGCGGCGTCATCTTCCTGATCCTGACCCTGATCCAGTTCATCGTCATCGCCAAGGGTTCGGAGCGCGTGGCCGAAGTGGCCGCCCGCTTCACCCTGGACGCCATGCCCGGCAAACAGATGAGCATCGACGCCGATCTGCGGGCCGGCGCTTTTGACATCAGCGAAGCCCGCCGCCGACGGCAAGCCATCCAGCGCGAATCCCAGCTGTATGGCTCCATGGACGGCGCCATGAAATTCGTTAAGGGTGACGCCATTGCCGGCATCATCATCACCATGATCAACATCATCGGCGGCCTCATCATCGGCACCATGATGCGGGGCATGCCCGTGGGAGAGGCGGCGGCCACGTATTCCCTGCTGACCATCGGTGACGGTCTGGTCTCCCAGATCCCGGCCCTGCTCATGTCGGTCACGGCCGGCATGGTCACCACCCGGGTGTCGTCGGAAGATGAGGACAGCCACCTGGCCAAGGATATCGGCAGTCAGCTGATGGCCCAGCCCAAGGCCTTCGCCATCTCCGCCGGCATCCTCATCGCCCTCGGCACCGTGCCCGGGCTGCCCACCATCCCCTTCTACCTCCTGGCCGCCGGCTCCGGCGGTCTGTCCTATGCCCTTTTCCGGACCCAGCGGTTGATGGCAGGCGGCGGGACGGCCGTGAAACAGCTGCCCGGCAAGAAAGGCGAGAAGGAATTGCCCGAGGGGAAGGAAAAGCCGGCCCTGCCCGGCCAGCAGCAGAAGCGCTCCGATGACCTGTTCTCCCTGACGGTGCCCATGTCCCTCGAGCTGTCCAAGGAGATTACCGCGGCCATGCGCGCCCAGGAGGGAGAGGAGGACCGTTTTGTGCAGGAACTGCTGCCCGCCCTCCGCCAGGCCATGTACCTGGAAATGGGGATCCGCTATCCCGGCGTGCAGGTCAAGGCCAACGCGCCCTTGCCGGCCTGGGCCTTCCTGATCCGTCTCAAGGAGGTGCCGGTCACCACGGCGGCCGTCAAGGAAGGGCATGTGCTGGTCAACGATTCGCCCGGCAATCTGAGCATTTTCAGCATCCAGGGCGAGGAGGCCAAGAACCCCGCCACCGGCAAGCCGGCTTCCTGGGTGGAGACCAAGTTCAAGGACCGTCTCCTGCAGGCGGGGATCCGCGTCTGGGACCTGCCCGAAATCCTGATGCTGAACCTGTCGGGATTCGAAAAGAAGTACGCCGCCGAATTTCTGGATCTGCAGGAGGTGCAGATCCTGCTGGACAAGCTGGCCCAGGCCTTCCCGACGCTGGTGCAGGAGGTGGTGCCCAAGGTGGTGAGCCTGCACACGGTGACCGATGTCCTGCAGCGCCTGGTGCAGGAGGAGGTGTCCATTCATGACCTGCGCACCATTCTCCAGGCCCTGAGCGAATGGGGTCGGCTGGAGAAGGATCCCGTCATGCTGGCCGAGTATGTCCGTTCCAGCCTGAAGCGGTACATCAGCTACAAGCATGCCGAGGGGAAAAACACCCTGATGGTTCACCTGCTCGATCCGGAGATCGAGGATATGATCGCCAGTTCCATCCAGCGGACGTCCACCGGCAATTACCTGGCGCTGGATCCCGAGTCGAGCCAGGACATTCTGTTCACGTTCCGGCAGGAGTTCGCCCACCTGCCGCCCACGGCCCAACGCCCCGTCATCATCACCGACATGGAAATCCGGCGCTACGTCCGGCGATTGCTGGAGATGGATTTCGAACAGGTGGTGGTGCTGTCCTATCAGGAGCTCTCGCCCGAGCTCAATATTCAGCCGCTGGGGCGCATCTCCCTGAAGCGCCGCAGTTGAATCGGCGGAGGTACATGCCATGGCCAAAATTTACCGCACGTTCAAGGATGGGAAGTTCGACGGCAAGTATACGTTGAAAGAGGTCGGCGGCCTGTCCGACGAAGATGTGCAGGGCATGTTGCAGATGGCCTGGATGTTTTACAGCCAGGGCAAGCTGGAATCAGCGGAAGTGATCCTCCAGGGAGTGGCGGCCATCGATCCCGACAACCGTCTGGTGTGGGGTGCCCTGGGGGCGTTGTATTGCCGGCAGAACCGGCACGAAGAGGCTCTGGCCGCCCTGAACAAGGCGGTGGCGCTCAATCCCGATGAAATCAGCAACTATGTCAACCGCGGGGAATTGCTGTTCAAGCTGGGCCAGGTGGAAGCCTCGGCGCGTGATTTCAACAAGGCCATGGCCATGGATCCCGAGGGCCGGGATTCCGCCGCCAACCGGGCCCGACTGATCGTGGCCGGGCTGGGCGAAATCGTGAAAATGATTCGCCCGCAACAGGCCGAGTAGGCAAACCGCCGTGCCCCTTCCCGACGTAAGGTAACCGCCCGCTGGTTTCATTGTGCCGGTGAGGGTTCGCCGGAATGGTCAGGGGCCACGCCGGCAATGTTCGCGCTCCTCTTCCCGTATCATTCATCTGACAGGCATTTTCGATAGACGTTGGAGCGGAAACCTGCCCGAAAAATGGGGGCCGGGGAATGTCGTCCGGCGTCACCGGCGGCCGGAGAATGCGTTTTGGCTTTGACAACGGTGGGCATTTTCAATATTCTTTCTCTTTTGAGAACCATCAGGGAGAGGGTGAATGGAAAATCAGGAACGGATTCGGGTGCTATCCGGGATACAGCCGTCGGGCAATCTGCATCTGGGCAATTATTTCGCCATGATGAGGCCCATGATCGAGGCCCAGGAGACGTCTTTGCTCTTCTGCTTTATCGTGAATTACCATGCGCTGACCACGGTCCGCGAAGGCAAGTTGCTGCGCCAGGGCACCCTGGACGCGGCCATGGATTTTCTGGCCCTGGGCCTGGATCCGGAGAAAGCCATCTTCTGGGTGCAGTCGGATGTGCCCGAGGTGCAGGAGCTGACCTGGATCCTGTCGTGCGTGACGTCCATGGGACTGCTGGAACGGTGCCATTCCTACAAGGACAAGGTGGGGCGCGGTCTGACGCCCACCCACGGGCTGTTCGCCTATCCGGTGCTGATGGCGGCGGACATCCTCCTGTACCAGGCCAACATCATCCCCGTGGGCAAGGATCAGAAGCAGCACGTGGAGGTGACGCGGGACATCGCCGAGCGGTTCAATTACCTGTACGGCGACACCTTCGTCCTGCCCGAGCCGCGCATCGACCCCCACGTGGCCGTGGTGCCCGGACTGGACGGCCAGAAGATGAGCAAGTCCTACGGCAACACCATCGAGATCTTCGCCGACGAGAAGGCCCTCCGCAAGCGCGTGATGAGCATCGTCACCGACCCCACGCCGGTGGAGGATCCCAAGGATCCGGACAAGTGCACCGTGTTCAAGCTCTATTCGCTTTTCGCCTCGCCCGACGAGATCGGGGCCATGGATGAGATGTACTGTCGCGGCGGCACCGGGTACGCCGTGGCCAAGGAGATGCTGTTCGAGAAAGTGAACGAGCACTTCAAGCCGTACCGCCAGCGGCGGGCCGAGCTGGCCGGCGACCGGGCGGCGGTGGAGAAGATCCTGGCCGAGGGGGCTGACAGGGCCCGCTCCATCGCCAGCAGAACCTTGCAGAAAGTACGCCGCAAGACCGGTCTGGCCTATCGCAAATCCTGACGGAACCGGGTGTCATGAAGTTTGAAACCGTTTCGCCCCGCCAGGTGCGCATCGACGATTCCCCGTATGTCGTCTCTCCGGATCCGCCGCCGGCGGAGCTGGTGGAATCGGTGCGGCGGCTGGGGATCCTGTCGCCGCCCCTGGTGTCGGCCGGGCCCGACGGCGTCTGGTGGTGCGTGACGGGTGCCCGCCGGCTGCGGGCGGCCCTGGAAATCGAGCTGGATCCCGTTACCGTGGGTGTCTTTCCGCCCGCCACGCCCCCGGCGGTTCTTTTCCGGGCGGCCATCGACGACAACCGCGGGCCGCGGACCCTCCGTCTCCCGGATTGTGCCCGCCTGCTGCGGCAGATCCGCCAGGAGCTCCAGCTGCCTCCCGCGGCCGTCATGAGCGAATATTTTCCCCTGCTGGGGCTCCATCCCTCGCCCGAGTTATGGGACATCCTGGCGGACCTGCCGGAGATGCCGCACCCCGTTGGCGAACTGGCCGCGGCGGACCGTCTCGCCATGAAAACCTTGTCCCTCCTGCGTGAGTTCCCCGCCGAAGAGCAGGCCATGCTGGCCCAGGTCATGGACGCCTACCGCCTGGGCACCAACCGGCAGGTGCAGCTGCTGAATTTCTCTCGCGACGGCCGGCGACGGTTTGGCCAATCGCCGGCGCAGCTTCTCGGGACAGCGGGTTTCTGGCCGTTACCGGCGGCCGACGAGCAGAATGTCCCCCAGCGGACCGAGGCCGTCTTCGCTGCCCTGTACCACCGTTTCTGGCCCACCCTCAGCCGGCGGGAGGATCAGCTGCGGCGGGTCCAGCAGCGACTGGGCGCCGCCGGGCGGGTCCGCCTCCATGCCTGGCCGGCTTTCGAAAAGCGGGAGTTCCGGCTGGAGGTGACGTTTCGCGATCCGGCCGAACTGGCGGCCACCCTCCTACGGTTGCGGGACGAGAAGCTGACGGAGCGGGTGGCGGAATTGTTCGCGCCCCTGGCCGAAGAAGAGTGATGGGAACCCTGCCCCTGGACGTCTCCCCCTGGCGCTCCGGCTGTGCCGGAAAACCTGCCGCCCGGCCCCCGTCTGGAGTATAATGAACTGGACACTTCAGTAAGACCGCCGCTTCGGGATGGGCCATTACCGTGCCTGACCGGCCGCCGTGGCCAGCCCGGCCCTGATGCACGTGACGGCGGTGGTCAGGGAGGGATCATGAAGCGCGTTACCATGTTCATTTTGGCGATGCTGTTGGCGTGGCCCGTCTGGGCCATCGCCCAGGATGTGGCTGGCACCTGGTCGGCACCCCGGATGCAGCTGGTCATCAGCTTTGGCGAGGACGGCACCTATATCTGGCAGGACAGCCGCCATCGGCTGGAAGGGACCTATGCGGTCTATGAGTCGATCCTTTACATGGATTATCAGGAGGACACCAGCCAGTATCAGGTGACGGTGCAGGGGGATACCCTGACCCTGCGCGACCAGGGCGGGAATGTGGTCGTCCTGACCCGGGGCGGGGCAAGGGGCCGCCCGGCCCCGGACCGGTCCTCACCCCTGGTGGGGGAATGGGCGGCGCCCCGCTACGGGATCCGTTTGCAGCTGGATGCCGGCGGCACCTATGAATTCGCCACCAGCCGCGGCCGCTGGCAGGCCGCTGGCGGGCGGATCACCTTCACCGATGCGTCGACGGGTTCGCCGACGGTGTACGAATACCGGCTGGACGGAGCGATGCTCACATTCCGGGATGCCAACGGCAACATCATCGATTTTGAACGCCGCGGCGATCCGGCAGGGGAAGATGTTGCGCCGGCGCCACCGGTGGCGGCCGCCGCCGGTGACGCCGTGCTGGGCGCGTGGCGCTGCACGACGGTGGACGGCCTGCGCGTCAGCTTCGGCCCTGACGGCGGCTACCGTTTTGCCACGGATCACGGTCACTATGAGGTGGCGGCAGGACAGATCCGGTTCTCGTCGGCCGTGAGCGGCGGGCAATCCGTCTATGACTACCGGCTGCAGGACGGCCAGTTGCTGCTGCGCGACCCGCAGGGGAATGTCCTCCCCTTTCAGCGGGAGTCGGCCGCGGCCCCGGCGGTGGCCCCGGCCGGGGTGACCGGCCGCCTGGTGGGGAGCTGGCGGGCCAAGTCCATGAACCTGGAAGTGGTTTTTACGGCCGACGGCACCTACCGTTTCGGGCCGGACAACGGCCGCTACCAGGCCGACGAGCGGCAGATCCGGTTCACCTCGGCCGGTTCCGGAACCACGTCGACCTATGACTACCGTTTCAGCGGTGACGATCTCCAGCTGCGCGATCCCCAGGGCAACGTCATCACCCTGGTGCGGCAAACCCAAGGCCCCTAGCGACATTCAACCCCATCCACCCCCCCCCATTTCTCTCTGCTCCTTATCCAACGGGCTTCGTCGGTTCATTCTGCTGCAACCTCACCGGTTGTTCTGATCCGTTCTGATCCGTTCTGATCTGTCCCATCCGTTCAATCCGTGTGACATTCTTCCTCTGATTCCGGATTCATTCTTCTGATCATTCCGTTCCTCTTTCCTCCTGGGGCTTCCGTCCTTAACCTCATCCGTCGTAAGGGCCTTCCCACTCTTCCGGCCTCTGTTACTGATCCGTTCTGATCTGTCCCATCCGTTCAATCCGTGTGCGATTCTTCCTCTGATTCCGGATTCATTCTTCTGATCATTCCGTTCCTCTTTCCTCCTGGGGCTTCCGTCCTTAACCTCACCCGTCGTAAGGGCCTTCCCACTCTTCCGGCCTCTGTTACTGATCCGTTCTGATCTGTCCCATCCGTTCAATCCGTGTGCCATTCTTCCCGTGTGCCATTCTTCCTCCGCCCTGAAACACATTGACATGCCGGCCCCGGTTCCCTATAATCGCCTTCGCCGCGCGCACCCGTAGCTCAATTGGATAGAGCATCGGACTTCGGATCCGAGGGTTGAGGGTTCGAATCCTTCCGGGTGCGCCATAAAAATAAAGGACTTCCCATCGGAAGTCCTTTTCATTTTACCGGCATTTGGGACAAATTTGGGACACTACCGGAAATCATCCCATCCTCTTTCGTGAAACTGGATGACATCATCGATCATGTTCACCCGTAATTTCTTGTTTCTGAACTCTCTCTAGTAATAAAAATCTGACAAACCTGACAAACGAGGGTGTAAGTCGTTTGCAATCAGCTCTCATGAATTGTCAGTTTACGTTTGCGTAACCGACAAACCCGACAATTTCAGATGGCGAACCCGACAAATCAAGTGATGAGCACGGATTGATTCATCAGAGAGACAAAATGTATTCACGAATGGCAGCTTGGCTGAAACGCGAAGGAAATCGGGCTGGACAGCCAGATTGTTAAACCCAGCGAAAAGTGATATTTAGGAGATTGGAACGCTAGTCTATCGAATTGTGTTCTGTTCCCGCATACTCTCTCACGACTTTCTGGATGGTGTCGGGGGAGTAGCGCGTCCAATAATGTTCCAGTGCCTCTTCCAGGAGATCCCTGACCCGGCGGCGTTCCCACCAGGCCAGGGCCTTGAGGAGGGTGACGTGCTCGATGCGGAAGAGTTCCGTCTTGCGCGTCCAGCCGGCCTTGACACCGTCGGTGGTGGAGGCCGGGCGCTCCTGCAGCAGGGCCACCCGCCAGTCGCCAGTGGCGGAATCGGCCCGCTCTTCATCTGGATTCGTGTCCTGTTCCCTATCGCAAGGGTCGAGCGTACAGCCTGAATCGTGAGGAAGATCAGGCTTGGGAAGGTCGGGGGTTATTGCAGATTCCTCCGTCGATGTGGATTGACTGGGCCCGTTTGGTTGACGGGCACGTCTTGTCCGCCTTGTAAGGTTTGTATGCTTTGTATGGCTTGTACGGTTGGTACGGCTGGTAATGGTTTCCGGTCGGGCTGATGAGGGTGGCTCAATAGGATCTGACTCAGTGTCCTGGAGTCCAGACTCTCTGGGTGCTTCAGCCGAGTGGTGATCGTTTGCCCACTCAGGTGTCGCCAGGTTCTCTGGAGAAGGATCTTCGTCGGAAGAGGGTGCAGTTTCTGAGGAGCTGATGGCAGAGTTGTTGGTTGGAGCCTCTATCCCGCGGGGATTCTCCGGAGGGTCAACGGATTTTTCTTGTTTGACCGGCACGGATGATTGTTTCTGGACTCCTGAAGGACTATCCCTTTCTTCTTTTGGCGCAACCGCCGGCCGCTGATGACCTGCTAAGGATACCTCAGGTTCGGCTAGTGCCTCACCTCGGGTGCTCGATGGAGCAACTGTTCCCGGTACACCGTCCGTTGGACCCACAGGGTTTTCTGCACCGATCTCCGGTAGTGACGGACCCGGGTCCAGCGAGCGGTCAGTCGTCTCTTCCTTCGTCACGGCTTGCGGCTCCACCGGATCCTCGTCGAAGCCGTACATGCTGCGGGCGCGGCGGCCGCGGGCGCCCAGGCCGCGGGTATCCCTAGCCACGGTCCACCTCCAGCAGCTCCCGGGCGGCGGTGCGGTAGTCCACGGCGCCGTAGCTGGCCGGACGGTACTCGAACACCGTCAGCCCGTGGCTGGGGCAATCCTCCAGGGCCACGTTCTGGCGGATGACCGTCCGCAGCACCTTCTCGCCGAAATCCAGCCGGATCTGCGTCAGCACATCCTGGTGGATCCGCTTGCGGCTGTCATACTGGGTCACCAGGATGCCCCACAGGCCCAGCCCGGCGTTGAAGCGCTGGCGCACGCTGGCCATGGCCCGCAGGATGCCGGCCACCCCCTCCAGGGCGTAGTAGCCGGCCTGGACCGGCACCAGCACCCGGTCCGAGGCGATAAGGGCGCTCAGGGGGTAGAAGCCCAGGGAGGGCGGCACGTCCATGAGCACCAGGTCGAAGGACGGTCCCACGTCGGCCAGGATCTCGCGGCAGATCATCTCCTTGCCCAGCTCGCCGGCCAGCTGGAACTCGGCCTCGGCGAAGGCCAGGCGCGAGGGGACCACCGCCAGGCCGTCCCGCCGGCGGATGGTGTCGGCCAGGGGCGTCCGGCGCAGCATGGCCTCGTAGATGGTGGGGCCGTCGTCGTCCAGCCCCAGCCCCTGGGTCAGGTTGGCCTGGGGGTCGAAGTCCACCAGCAGCACCCGCTGTCCGGCCTGGGCCAGGGCGTGGCCCAGGTTGGCCACGGTGGTGGTCTTGCCCACCCCGCCTTTCTGGTTCATCACCGTCACGATCATGATATTCCCTCCTGATGTAGCCCAAGCTTCCAGCTTGTGTCCGATGTAGCCCAAGCTTCCAGCTTGCATCTTGCTCAAACCTGCCTGGTCTGCGGTGGCATAAGCTTCCAGCTTGTCTTGTTCAAACCTGCTGCCTCTACGGTCACGCCATCGCCTCAACCTGTCGCCTGTTAACCTGTGCTCCCATCCGGAACACCCGCGTCCGGCTGGTCCATCTGTACCCGCCTTGTCAGCCATACCCGGCTGACAAATCTTACAAGTCTTACCAACCTTGTCAGCCTTACCAGGCTTGTCTTTTTTACCCGTCTGGTACACCTTGTCAGCCTGACAACCCTTATCCGCCTGACCAGCCTTATCACCCTTGTCAGCCCGGTCAGGCGGACCAGCCATATACACCTTGTCCGTCGTGTCAACCTTGTAAGGTTTGTCAGCCTGACATTCCCGGTATGCTCTTTGCCTGAAAATTCCATCATTTCCGCCGGCTGAATCGTGGATATATTCTGATTGTAGCTGTTGTGATGAATATATGCAACTATAATAATGCATATTAACACCACTTTAATCTTGACTCCGCCCATCCGCAGAGGTAAAATGCCATCACCAAATCAATGCAGTCTAAAGAAATGCTATGACAAGCGATATCAATCAGCAAATACAGATAACATTGGCGAATAGTCGAAAAGATAGAATATTACATCATATGACCGTCGGCCAAGACGCCGGCGGACGTCAGGAGGAGGCATGATATCCATTCGCAAACCGCCCGAGCCGGTGGTCATCAACCTGGGCAAGATCCGCCTGCTGGACAGCCTGAAGGCCGACCTGGACCTCTACATCGAGTTCCTGGCCCAGACCCAGGGCCAGGTCTTCCGCGTCTGCGACGTGCTGCTGGGCTGCCTGGAGAAAGAAGTCACCAATAACGGCGCGTTCAGGAAATTCAAGGCGCGGCAGGCGCCGCCCGAGTCCAAACCGTCGGCTGACACGCCCCGCCGCGACACCAACCTCCGCCCCATGCCCCGCGCCGTCGGTGACTGATTGTTGCCGCCAAGGCACAAAGGCGCCAAGAAGAATTTTGGGGCTCAGAAAAGACTGAATGAATTTTTGGCAAAGTACAGAAGGCTCAGGGATCCGATGTTGCTGCTAAAAATGAAAATCCTAAACCTTAAAAACCCTTCGTGCCTTTGCGCCTTGGCGGCAAAAAATCCTTCGCGCTTTTGTGCCTTCGTGGCCACTTTTCTGGACGTGGCACCGTGGCGCGATCATTCCTCAGGAACTTCGCGCCTTCGCGGCAAAGTAAGGAGGAAACATGTCGGCCATCCTGTTTATCGAGATCCCCGTCACTCAATCAGAGCACGACTACCTGGTCCGCCAGGCGCAGCGCCATGGCGTGACCGTCACCGATTTCGTGCGCTCCGTCCTGTTCGAGGTCTACGCCAACGGCGGCCTGGCCGATGCCCTGGACCAGCTCCGCCGCGACCTGGTCCAGTGGCAGCGCGAGCAGCCGGCGCCGCAGGCGGCGGGCGTCGGTCCCGCCGGTGAGAGATGAATCATTCCGCCGCGCCGGACCGGGCCCCGGCCACCACCGGCCCGGTCCGGCGGCGCGACCGCAGCTGGAGGAAGGAATGGACGGAGCACCGAGACATGACGCAGAGGGGAGAAGCGTCCAAACCGTGAGGGCAGGATACGCATTGTCTAGACGGCCGGGGCCGTCGGCCAACGCCATCCCCCCTGCCGGGTGGGACGTATCCCGGTTTCGGACGCCGTCCGAACTCCGCCTCCGGCGTAGCCCTGCAGGGCAAAATTAGCGCCACGAAGACACAACGGCACGAAGAAGAAGTTTAAGGGTCAGAAAAGAACAGGGAAAAGGGAGAGAACGAAGTGACGGAACAGAACATACCGAGCAAGGACTCAAGGCTGTCGCTGAATCGGGAAAGCCCAAACCATAAAAAAACCTTGGCGCCTTCGTGCCTTCGTGGCCAAACTCCCGCCCCCCGCATCCAGTTCAACCTCCGCTTCAGCTCCGCCGCGGAACTGGCCGCCCTCAAGGCACGGGCGGCCGAGCTGGACCTCCCCGCCGCCGAATACCTCCGCCGCGCGGCGCTGGACACTGTCGCCTTCCACGACGACCTCCGCCGCCGGCTGCGCCTCCAGGCCCGCTACGACCGCGCCTCCGTCAAGGCCTTGCAGCGGGTGGGCGTCAACCTCAACCAGGTGGTCCGCCACCTGCACCGCCAGGAATTCGACGACGTCGTCCTCACCTCCTTCCGCCGCGTCCTGCGCAAGCTGGACGAACTCCTGGGGAAGGGCTGAGCCATGGGCGGTTCCTTCTGCAGGGTCACGTACGGTAACGGGGGCGGCGGCCGCACCGGCGCCAACGCCCTCTACATCACCCGTGAGCAGGCCTGCACGCGGTGGGACACCCGCCACGTCCCCGAACACGAGTTGAGCGGCCTCACCGAGCAGGACCGCCGCCGCGACGCCGCCCTCTACCTTAACGAACACGCCGAGCGGGGCCGCGGCCAACGGACGGACTACCGGGTAGTCCTCTCTTTCGAGCAAGGGCGCGAGGTGTCCGACCAAAAGGCCCTGGATCTGGCCCGGGAGTTCCTGGCCCGCTCCCGCTTCCGCGACAACCCGGCTCTCATGGCCGTGCATCGCAACACGGCGCACCAGCACGTCCATATTCTGCTCAGCGCCCGCCGCACCGACGGCCGCAAGCTCCACCTCGACCGCCAGGACTTCCGCTCCTTCGACAAGGTCTGGGCGCGCATCTACGAGCGGGAGCGGGGCCGCGCCTGGGAGAAGAGCCACCTGGAGAAGGCGGCGGCCGTGGCCGCCTGGAAACGGGCCTACGGCCGCCTGCGGGCGCGGGGGATGACGCCGGCCCAGGTCAAGGCCGTCATCGGTCCCGATCCCAAGAATTTCAATAATCTGAAACGGGAGGTGGTCCATGCCCGCCGCGGCGAGCGTGAAAAAGTCCGACTTGGTGCGCATCTGCACCGCGCAAGAGCGACTCTTGACGGAGTACGAGGCCGAACTGGCCCGCCTCACCGCCGAGATCGAGCGGCTGACGGCGCGTCTGAACGCGCCGCCGGACGCGACGCCCAACGAACCGCCACGGTGGCGGCCGCCCGCCTCCGCCACCTCGGCCGCACCGCCCAGAGCCGCGACGACACCGTCGAACGCGATGTCCGCGGCCTCGCCCGCGACCTCTCCCGCCCCCTGGACACCCCCCTCCAGCGCTCCCTCACCCGTCTCCACGCCAGCCGCACACCCAAACGAACCGGTTCTCAAACAGTGGGCTCAGCAGATTTCATCGCCGGATCACTGTCACGTGACCGCGACTGAGAATGTTGAGTGAACTTTCTACCACCTTGAAGGAATTTCACGGAAGAACCAAGGTAGTATGATCAAAACACGCGCCAAAAGATGCGGAATCGATCATCCCATCGTAATCCGCAATACTCCAAAAGCTCAATGAACTCTTGATCATATCGGCCAAAGTGCATCATATAGTGCCGCAAATCGACGCGATCAGGACCGATTTCGCCGTTTTTGTGTAGGATAAGTAGCTTGACGATATCGTGAAATTGTTCCAGCATCGCATACTTTAGGGGGGTTCGATAAAAGTGATCTCTTCTGTCAGATTTTACGCCCATGCGCAGCAGAAATTCGATCATCGGTATGTTTTGCTCCAGGACGGCGTAGTGGATCGCCATTCGACCAAAGATATCGACTGAATTAATCTTGACGCCCTTGTTGACAATATAAGGCCATACATCTGGAGTTGTATTTAAGGCCGCATACATGAGCGGTGTCCGCAAGAATCGATCCTTGCTGGTAAAGTTGAAACTCATCACCTTTAACAAAGTCATATTAAGCATATCGCCGTATATAAATGCGGATGTGAGAGCTTTTGTTTTACCATATTTCTTAATGTCAGATTCATACCATCGCAAGACGTCGAGAAGTTCTTTCTGAGACGCTTTCTTACCTTCTGCCTTTAACTCTGTTTCCCAATGTTGAAAAAACACTTCATTCTTTGAAAAGTGCCAACTCTCTTTGATTCTATGAAATTTCCAATGCTCATTGCTGGAGGACTTGAATAAACGTAGAGTCCCATAATCAATCCTATTGCTCATTGTCGAATGGATAAAGGATGTTTGGTAATGTCTGCGCCAAACATGACATCCTTCAGCCCAGCGTAGCAGAAGACGATCCGAGCGGCCCATTCTGTTCCTTGTTGCTCCAGCAATAAGTTTCTAAGAGGTATTAACTAGCATATTCCTTGTAAGAATATACCCCAATTGAACAATACATCCAATTATGTAATGCTCTCCCCGCCTTCTGAGTACATTGCGATGTCATAGAACTATCCAAATATAGCATTGATTGTTCCAATTATACCTACGACTCAAGTAAAAAGCGAAACCAACTAAGAATGGAATGTGATCTACTACACAAAAACAGTGAATTCCATTTGTCTCCTGAGATGGGATCTTCTAAAATCAATTTAAGGACAAATGCTTTTTGAATTGTGGGATGACTCAGTACATGGGGAAGGCGGATGCGCTCGATGCAAAAATGGTCAACTTCACGGGGATCTGATTCATGAATTCGGAGTGCAGGTAAAACAGGGTCAGGGATAGCCGCATATCGGCTGATAGGTATAGTCGAAATCGTGAATCTAGTTGCCCTGTAGTTAGGTCCAGCATTCATTGCTGATAGAGCCTTTTTATCAACCATTTAACGATCATCGGGGGAGACTATGAGAATCACACATTTTGAAATCCGTAATTTCCGCAGCATCCGTCAACTGGCCTGCAGTGTCGGAGAGATGACCGTTTTTCTGGGTCCCAACAACCACGGGAAATCAAATATTCTCGCCGCACTTGACTTCCTTCTCAACCCGGGGACGAAGGTCACCTTGGAGGATTTTTGTTCATCGAGACCAACTGACGAAAATTTTCTTGAGGTTGAAGCAGTTTTCGCCGAGCTAACTGATCAGGAGTTAATTACGTTTACCAAATATATCCGCGCTGATCAGACACTTCGGATCAAACGAATGGCCTGGATCGGAGAAGATGGGAAGATTGAACACGTCCACAAGGGATATGTTCAGGAGCCAGATGTCTGGTGGTTGCAGGAGACTGCATCTGACCGTCTTGGCTCCAGAGACGCTGTGACGGAAGCCGCCCGGGAAGTGCAGGAACTGACAGCACTATTAGATGAACCGGGTCGTATTACCAAGACCCGCCTGCAAGAGTTTCAAGCAACATATATTCAGGAGAATCGGGACAATCTCACATTCAATGAGACGCTGGAGAATGGGCCGCTTCTGGGAGCTAAAAACATCGGTGGCGGTGTTTTGCCCGATTTTTATCTCATTCCGGCCGTGCGTGATCTGACCGAGGAGACCAAAACGACGGGAACTGCTACATTCGGCCGGCTCCTTCAGCGAGCCGTTGCCGAGATGACCGCCCGGGATGAACGGTTCATCGAGTTACAGGAGCGTCTGTCGGGACTTGTAGATGAGCTCAACCAGCGTGATGAGGACCCTGCTGCCGAACCTACTACCGAACTGGCGAGACTGGAGCGGCGGATAAAACTGGAACTTGATTCATGGGGAGTTGGTGTCAACATCCAGGTTAAGCCACCGGAAATTCGCAAGGTGCTTGAGCTCGGTACAGAGTTATGGATCGACGATGGTCATCCTACCCTGGCGGATCGAAAAGGACATGGATTGCAGCGCGCTATCATTTTTTCGCTGATCAAAGCCTGGTCTTCCGTGATTCAATCCGCGCCGGACCCGGAGGCCACACGGCCCAGAGCGGCATCAGAATCCATCATCTTCGCCTATGAGGAGCCGGAACTGTTCCTCCACCCTCACGCACAACGGATTTTAGCCGATTCCCTCAGGGCTATCGCCGACACACCGGAGCACCAGGTCTTTATCTGCACGCACTCCACTCATTTTGTCGATCTTGATCATTACCGGGCAATTAAAGTCGTGCACCGCCCGAGTCTTGAAACGGGTACTCTAATCAAGGAATGCACCGGTGATCTGTTTGAAGGCGAAGAAAACCGTGATCGAAAACGACGTTTTCAAATGGCATCCTGGATCAATCCCGACCGGGGTGAATTGTTTTTTGCAAACAAGGTGATTCTGGTTGAGGGGGAATCAGAAAAAGTTGTACTGCCTTATCTGGCTAAAAAGTTGGGGTGTTTTGATCAGACGGTTTCCGTCATTGATTGTGGTAGCAAGCACAACCTGCCATTGTATATTGAGATCCTGAACGTCTTCTCCATGAAGTATGTGGTGGTTCATGACGAAGATCCATTGCCGGATCAAATTCCCACTGATTGGTCAGATGATAAGATCCGAGAGAAACGAAGGACGTTTGAACTAAATAACGAAATCGGTGGTTTAGTCTCCCAAAGAATGGGACGAGTTGTACTGCTTTCACCTGATTTTGAGAGGTTCTCGGGTGTCCCACGGGCTCAAGGGGAGAAAAAAGGTAAACCTCTGGCTGCACTGGATCATTTCGCTGCTCTTGAGCTGGCCGACATTCCGGAACATGTTCAGGACATGATCAGAAAAATCTATTCCTGAGCTTTGTTTTGAATCTTGACAGATTGGATAAGCGATAATTGCAGTTGATGGCTTGAGTTGACTGAGTTGTGAATCTGATGGTGAACACAACAGTTGTTAAGAAAATACCTTTTCATCCTGTAAATGAATTGGCAGATGCGCATGAGAAAAAAGACGTTATAAAGAAGCCCTGATGCTTCAAATCGATCTGTAAGATGCAATTCGGACATCCTCACCACACAGCATTTGACAGGTATCTTGATGCGCGATTGCAAAAATATGGTCGCCAGAAACAATGGCAAGATTGCTATATCAGAGAACCGGATCGGAAAAAACGGGACTGCCCCAAGTAAATGAAAAGCGTTTGACATCTGGCGGATGGCTTTTCTATAGTAAAAGATCGGCAGTGGTATGTGCACTTTTCCCAGTTCTTGTGTTTGACGGATGACGAACGTCGGCGTGGCCGGCTGAGTATCTGCTCCGTAAGCTTATTGCCCGTTCCCTTGAGATATCAGTTATTTGAAGAAGAAACGGAAAATCTTTGTGACCGCGATTCGTCAGCTGTAGCAAAGGGATTGGAACCAGCTTCGCCATCCAGGATGTGCACTGCCTCTGAGGATGTGCCAATGGAAATCGTTTGGCTCGTTTAATCGCCGGCCTTGATTGTGCTAGAAAGGGGAACCCAAGCGGGTAATGATGAACAAAAAATACTCCCTGTCCTTCACTTCAGGCGGCCTTTTTTACCAGGAATCTCTGAAGATCGCCGCGTTGTATGTTGAATGCCAGGATTGGGCCGAGGTTCGTGAACAGGTCTTTGCCATGAATATCCTGCAGACCAGGACATTGAGTTCCCTGAAACGAATATACGAGGAAATTGTCGCCCGCTTGAAAACCCTCCAGCCGGGTGAGCTGGATTATCTCCTGGGGACGAATGTCCGTGAGCAAAAATATATGCTTTGGATGGCGGTTTGCCGCCGGTACACGTTCATCGCCGATTTTGCGCTGGAGGTACTGCGGGAACGATACATCGGTCTAAAAACAGACCTACATTATGAGGACTTCGATTCGTTCTTTAACCGGAAGCTGGATTGGCATCCTGAACTGGAGGCTCTGAGCCGAGCCACCCGATTGAAGCTGCGCCAGATCGTCTTCCGAATCATGCGGGAGGCTGACCTCCTGACGGACACAAATATCATCAACGGCATCATCCTGAGCCCGGCATTCAGAACCGCCATATCTCCCGAGAACCGGCAGGATATCCTGCTTTTCCCGGGGTTTGAGTCTGCACACGGGGAGACGAACAGATGAAGAAGGATATCGGCCAGGAATCCCTGGAAGTTCGATTCAAGCATCTCGTCGCGGTGATCAAGAGCGACCGGTTTCTCCAGAAGCAGGGCCTGGGGAACGAGGTGCCCTTTTTTATCTGTCCGTTCAAGCCGGCCGAGGCCGTGGAGATGGAGAAACTGGAGAAGCGGCTGGTCAACCAGCTGCAGCGGGCGGGGTTGCAGGTACTGGAGATCAATCTGTACGATCTTTCCATCGAGCTGCTCCGGGAACGCGGCATCTGGGAGCAGATCCTCGAAATGGAATCATCCGTGTCCAAGGACCAGCTCAAGGAATTGTTGCAGGGAGTTCTCGATCCGGAGACTCATCTGGTCCCGGCCATCGCCGGCAAGCTCAGGGGGGCGGAATATGATGTGCTGTTCCTGACCGGCGTCGGCGAGGTCTTCCCCTATATCCGTTCACATAACGTGCTGAACAACCTGCAAAGCACGGCCAAGGATAAGCCGACCGTTATGTTCTTTCCCGGGGCCTATACCCATTCTCTGGAATCGGGGGCCTCTCTGGATCTGTTTGGCCGCCTGCATGACGACAAATACTATCGGGCATTCAATATCTTTGATTGCGGGGTGTAGAGGGCAAGCAACAGAAAACGACATGAGTCCGATCCGCGCAATCAATATGGAGAAACAGAATTAATAGAGGTTGCCATCATATCGCATCAGCAACGTTTATTACCAATTCGTGGTGGGAAAAAGGAGGACTCGCATGGGTCTCAAGGACATCTTTAAAAAACCGGTGAATCGTCCCATTGAGGGGGTCATCAAGGCGGACGATGAAGCCAGTCTGCGGCTCGAGGTCGAGGAATACGTCCTCACCAATGAGGTAGAGAAACGTCTGAGTCACTTTCTTGATGCCTACAATAACTATGAAAATGCCAACGGGGTGTGGATATCCGGTTTCTTCGGATCCGGCAAGTCGCATCTGTTGAAGATGCTGGCCTTGCTTCTTGAGAATCGTGAAATCGACGGCACGCCGACCCTGGATCTCTTCCTGCCCAAATGCGCCGACAACGAAATATTGAGGGGCGATATCCGGCGGGCCGTGGCCATTCCGTCCAAAAGCATCTTGTTCAACATCGATCAGAAGGCCGACGTCATCAGCAAGACACAGATCGATGCGCTCCTGGCCGTATTCGTCAAGGTGTTTGATGAAATGTGCGGGTACTACGGCAAGCAGGGCCATATCGCTCAATTCGAGCGGGATCTCGACAGTCGGGAGCTTTATGAACCATTCAAGAAGGCCTATGAAACCCTGTCGGGACGCCCCTGGCAGAAGGGACGTGAGCAGGCGCTGTTGGAAAATATGAATATCGCCAAAGCCTATGCCCAGGTCACCGGTGAGGATGAAGCGGTGGCAAAGGGCATTCTGGATAAATACCGCACCCAGTACCGCGTGTCCATCGAGGATTTTGCGGATCAGGTCAAGGACTATGTGGATCGGCGATCACCGGATTTCCGGCTGAATTTTTTTGTGGACGAAGTCGGCCAGTACATTGCCGACAATGTCAAGCTAATGACCAACCTGCAGACCATCGCCGAGAGTCTGGCCACCAAGTGCCGTGGACAGGCGTGGATCATTGTCACCTCCCAGGAAGACATGAATACCGTGGTGGGCGAGATGGGGCACCAGCAGGGCAACGACTTTTCCAAGATCCAGGCCCGCCTCGCCATCCGCATGAAACTCACCAGCGCCGATGTGGCCGAAGTGATCCAGAAACGACTGCTTATGAAGAACGAGGATGGCATCCGTCAGCTGACGGATATCTATCACGAGGAATACAACAATTTCAAAACCCTCTTCGATTTCGCCGACGGCTCCATCACCTACCGGAATTTTCGGGATCGCGATCACTTCATTCACAGTTATCCGTTCATTCCCTATCAGTTCGCCCTGTTTCAGTCGGCCATCCAGAACCTGTCCCAGCACAGTGCCTTTGAGGGGAAACACAGCTCGGTGGGCGAGCGTTCCATGCTGGGTGTTTTCCAGCAAGTGGCGGTGCACATCAGCGATCATCAGGTCGGCCAGCTGGCCACCTTTGATCTCATGTTCGAGGGGATCCGCACGGCGCTCAAATCGGGCTACCAGCAGTCTATTCTGAAAGCCGAGAAACACCTCGATAATCCGTTTTCCGTGAGGTTGTTAAAAGCGTTGTTCCTGGTCAAGTACGTGAAGGAATTCAAACCCACCCTCCGCAATCTCTGCGTGTTGATGCTGGAGGGCTTCAAGCGGGATATCCCCCGCTTGCGCAAAGAGGTGGAGGAGGCCCTGAACCTGCTGGAGCAGCAAACGTATATTCAGCGGAACGGTGAGCTGTATGAGTATCTTACTGATGAAGAGAAGGACGTTGAACAGGAGATCAAAAACGTCGATGTCGAGTCCACCGCGGTGGCGGCTGAACTGGAAGAGATCATTTTCAACCACATAATTAAAAGCCGAAAAATACGCTATGACGAAAATGACCAGGATTATCCCTACTCCCGAAAACTGGATGACCACCTGTATGGTCGCGAATATGAGCTGGCCATCCATGTCATCACGCCGCTCCATGACAACGCGGACAATGACAAACTGTTACAGATGAAAAGCTCGGCCAGCCAGAACGAGCTCCTGGTGATCCTGCCGCCCGACGAACGCCTGGTGCGCGAGATCCTCATGCACAAGCGGACGGAAAAGTACATTCGCCAAAATATTTCCACCACCCAGCAGGAGACCGTCTTGCGCATCTTAAAGGTTAAGGAGTTGCAGAATAGAGACCGATATGCCCAGCTGAAGGAGCGGATCCGGCACCTGCTGGGACGTTCCAAAATGATGATTGCCGGAAGTGATCCGGAAATCGCGGTGGAGGAGGCCCAGTCACGCGTCGTGCTGGGTTTCCAGGAGCTCATCACCCGGGCGTACCCGAATCTGCGCATGCTCCGCGGCGTCAACTACACCGAAAAGCTGATCACCAAATACCTCACGGATGATCAGCAGGTCCTGTTCGGTGGCGACGACTCATCGCTGTCCGAAGCGGAGCAGGAGGTGCTGGCCTTCATCCGCCGCAACAACCAGAGTGGTCTGCGCACCACCCTCAAGAGCCTGCTGGAGAATTTTGAACGAAAACCATACGGCTGGTACTATGCCGCCGTGCTTTGCATCCTGGCCAAGCTGTGCGGCCGCGGCAAGGTGGATGTGAAGATGGACAGCAATTCCCTGGAGGAAGACGACCTGGAGCGCGCGCTGCGCAACACGCAGGCGCACGGGAATCTGGTCCTGGAGCCGCAGATCGAGTTCACCGCCTCCCAGGTGCGGGCCCTGAAGGGTTTCTACGAGGATTTCTTCGATGATACCGCTCCGGCCAAGGAGGCCAAGGCGCTGGGCCGGGAGACAGATGTGGCCCTCAAAAAGCAGCTCGAACGGTTGGAAACATTGAAGCGGGAATCCGCCCGATATCCATTCCTGAACTCCCTCGAGCCGGTGCTTGACAAACTGAAGAGCGTGACCGGCAAGCCATCTACCTGGTACCTCACCGAACTGCACGCCCATGAAGACGACCTGCTCCAGATGAAGGACACCATCATCGACCCCATCCAGAAATTCATGCACGGCCCGCACAAGGAGATTTTCGATAGGGCGGCGGAGTTTGTCCGCAATCAGAGGTACAATTTTGAGTTCATCGCGGGTGATGACGCGGCCAAGGTGATGGACATCCTGGAGAACCCCGATTGTTTCAAGGGGAACCACATGCAGCAGGTGAAAAGCCTCGTGGACTCCCTGCGAGACAGGATCGCCGCCCAGCTGACCGACGAGCTGGCCGCGGCCAGGGGTAAAGTCGAAGATCTTCGGGAACGTCTCCGGGGCATGGACGAGTTTGCCGGACTGCTGCCCGACCAACAGGCTGAGCTGGCGAAACCCTTCGACCAGTTGTCCCAGGATCTGGCCGAACAGACACTGATCGCCGTCATCCGCAACAAGATGCACGATTTTGAGCAGATCCGTTATCCTGAGCTCCTGGCGCGACTGGATAACTGGGCCCATCCGGCGCCACCGACGCCCCCCCCCGGAGTGAACCAGCATATCCAGACTGAGAAGGCAAAACCGGCGGCGCCCCAGCACATCCAGAGCCGCTCCATTCGAGTCCCCTTTGATAAGGTCTGGCTGGCCGATGAGGCGGATGTGGATCGCTATCTCGAGGCCATGCGGGCGGCCCTGCTGGCGGAAATCCGGGAAGGGAAAAAGATCCAGATATGATCAAACAACTCGAATTGAAGAATTTTACGGCGTTCAACAGCTTGAGCATCCACTTTTCTCCCAAGATCAATATTTTCGTCGGTGAGAACGGCACCGGCAAGACGCACTTGCTCAAGGCCGCTTATGGGCTTTGCGCGGTTTGCGCTCGCCTGGATAAAGATTCTGAAATTAAACCGGAAATAATAGAAAAAGAACTCACGTATAAGTTTTTGCGGCTTTTCTTGCCCCTGGGGGAGAGGCTGGGCAGAATGCGGCGCAATGGCGTGAATGAACAGGCCCATGTGGAGGCCAGCTTTGACCTCGATCGGAAAATAGCGGCGACTTTCAGTGCCCGTTCAAAATCCTTTTCTATCGAAGAAAACAAAAATTCCGAACAGTACGATGCGCGACCGGTATTCATTCCGACAAAAGAAGTCCTGTCACTGGTGAGGGGCATCCGTTCCTCCAAGGCAGATCAGGATACGATTCAGCACATTTTTGACGACACGTATCTGGATCTTTGCAAGGCCCTGCTGAAACCCGCCGGCAAAGTGAGCGCGGATCAATTGGATGTTGACCCCAGATTCGGCTCCATTTTTCCGGAGATGGTCAATACCATTGGCGGTAAATTCGAATTCACCGATAAGGCGTTTCTGTTCCGGCCGGGAGTCTATCAGGAACGTAAGGTCAGCGGCCAGCATAGATACAGTGATAAAACCGTCACGGTTTTTAAACGGGTAAAGGGTTCTGACCTTTCCAATAACATGACGGCCGAAGGATTCAGAAAAATTGGCGAATTGCAGCAGCTGCTCCTGAACAGAACCCTCAATCCGGGCATCGGTGGGCCGTTGTTCTGGGACGAGCCCGAGTCCAACATGAATCCCAAGCTGATGAAAATGCTGGTGAGGATTCTGCTGGAACTCGCCCGGAATGGTCAGCAGGTCATCCTGGCGACACATGATTATGTACTGCTCAAGTGGTTAGATCTGCTGCTGGACAAGGGGAAAGCCGACCATGTGTGCTACCATTCGTTATATCATGAACCAGAATCCGGTGAAGTTCGAGTGGAGAGCAAGGATCAGTTCGCTCTCATCAGTCGTACCACAATATCTGACACGTTCGCCGAGGTTTATGATGAGGATGTGAAACGGGCGTTGGGAGAAGAGTAATGCGGACCTATCGCGCGGAAAAGAATGCGGAGCTTTTATTCAGTTTCCCTGATGATCTGCAGTGGGATGAGCTTGACCGGCAGGGTGTAAAACTCCCCGTTCGGATGAAATTCGTCGATCTGGTGATTGAGCGTGAGTCGGATATCTTGCTGGTGGAAATCAAGGATCCCTCCAATTCCCGCTGTCCCGATAATGAGCGCAACAAATACGGTAAACGGTTGAAAGATAATTCCATTCTTTGTGAAGAGCTTACTCCCAAAGCCCGTGATTCATACACCTGTCTCCATTTGATGGAAAAGGATCGAAAACCATTTAAATATTTGGTTTTGCTTGGGATAGACGCCTTTGACTCAGAATTCCAAAAGGGCATTCTGGCTGGTTTCAAAGACCGATTAATGGCGGACATCCGCTGTGAATCCTACGAGGCATGGAAGCGGGTTCACATCAAAGATTGTGTGGTGATGTCTGTAGAGAAATGGAACGACATTTTTCCCCATTGGCCGGTCACCCGGCAAGCCCTGGCCGAGGATTAAAAGGACAGTTGGACACGATGGATACCTCGAAGCTTAGAAAATTCGCCCAGTTTGCCCGGCGCAGTCTGCTGGAGCAGGTCTCCGCCAAGCTGAAACTGGTGCTGGCTGAAAACAGCGCCGCCCGGCGGGAACGTGCCGAGGCCGTCAAGCAGCTCGAAGAGGTCATCAAGAGCCACGGCCAGGAACAGGTCATCGAGCGGGTGGCCTATATCTGGTTCAACCGGTTCTGCGCCCTGCGCTTCATGGACGTGAACCGCTACACCCGCATCGGCGTGGTGTCGTCCGCCGAGGGGCAGTTCCAGCCCGAGATTTTGGCCGAGGCCAAGATGGGCCACATCGACGAAGAGGTGGTGCCGGAAAAAACCCGGCAGCGGATCTTCGCCCTGCTCGACGGTAAAGCCCCCAGCCGCGACCCGCAGGGTGAAGCCTACCGTCTGCTGGTGGTGGCCGTCTGTAACTTCTGGAACAAGGCCATGCCGTTCCTGTTCCAGCGCATCGATGACTACACCGAACTGCTGATGCCCGACGACCTGCTCTCGGGCAATTCCATCCTCGCCTATACCCGCGAGGCGATGACGCCGGATGCCTGCGAGGATGTCGAGGTGATCGGTTGGCTCTACCAGTTCTACATCTCCGAGAAGAAGGACGAGGTGTTCGACGGTCTGAAGAAGAACAAGAAGATCACGCCCGAGAACATCCCCGCCGCCACCCAGCTGTTCACCCCGCACTGGATCGTGCGCTATCTGGTGGAAAACTCCCTCGGCCGCCTGTGGCTGCAGAATCGGCCCAACTCCAAACTCAAAGTGCGCATGGAGTACTACATCGAACCGGCAGAAGAGGATTTAACCACGAAAAACACGAACGACACGAAAGAAGAACAAGAAAATACTTTTCGTGATTTTCGTGCATTTCGTGGTTCAGAAAAAGATTTCTTGGTGGTTAATTCCCCGGAAGAGATCAAGATTTGCGACCCGGCCTGCGGCTCCGGCCACATGCTCACCTATGCCTTTGACCTGCTCTACGCCATCTACGAGGAGGAAGGCTACGAGCCCGCCGAGATTCCGGAGAAGATTCTCACCCACAACCTCTATGGCATCGAGATCGACGAACGCGCCGGGGAGCTGGCGGCCTTTGCACTGACTATGAAGGCCCGCTCAAAGCAGCGCCGATTCTTCAACAAGGGCGTCAAGCCGAACATTTGCGTGCTGGAGAATGTCCACTTCGACGGCAATGAGTTGAAGGACTACATGGATTTTGTCGGCCGCGACCTGTTCACCGCGCCACTGCAGACCACCCTGCGCCAGTTTGAAGAGGCCGACAACTTCGGGTCCCTGATCCGTCCGGATGTTACCGACGTGGACGGCATGCTCAGGATTCTGGAGTCAAAGAACGTCTCCGGGCAGTTGTTTATCAGCATAACCCATCAGAAGGTGCTGCAAGCCCTGCGGCAGGCCGATTACCTGAGTCCCAAATACCATGTGGTGATTGCCAACCCCCCATATTTGGGTAGTAAAGGGATGTATGGGCGATTAGCTGCGTGGCTTAAAGATAACTACGCAGATGTAAAGTTTGATCTTTTTTCTGCCTTTATAGTCCGCAACACTGAACTTGCTCTGCCTAAAGGCCAGCTTGGTTTCATGTCTCCGTTCGTGTGGATGTTTATTTCTTCCTACGAGAAGTTGCGTAGTTATCTTATTAATCAGAAAACCATAACTTCTCTTATTCAGCTGGAGTATTCAGGTTTTGACGGCGCAACAGTCCCCATTTGCACTTTTACTGTTGAAAATTTTTATCGCCCTGAATTCAAAGGGGGGTATGTGCGGCTTTCAGATTTTCGCGGCTCTGAAAACCAAGGGCCGAGAACACTCGAAGCCATTAAAAATCCTACTTGTGGCTGGTTCTACCGCGCCTCGGCTGATAACTTTAAAAAAATACCTGGGAGCCCCATTGCCTATTGGGCAAGTAAACGAGTTATAGAAATTTTTTCTGAATTTGAGCCATTGTCAAAATTAGCGAAGCCGCGACAAGGTTTGGCTACCTCGGATAATGATCGATTCTTAAAGCAGTGGTTTGAAGTAGGTATCCAGAAAATCGGTTTCGACTGCGAAAACCATGGTGAAGCGGAAGAATCGAAAAAGAAGTGGTTTCCTTGTCAAAAGGGTGGACCCTTTAGGAAATGGTACGGAAATTATCATTTTGTCGTTAATTGGGAAAATAACGGCAAAGAACTCATGGAGTTTGCGGCTAAGTTGTATGGATCTCCAACAAGAACAATAAAAAATATTCCTTTCTATTTTAAGGAGGGCATGACGTGGTCTACCATCTCATCTAGTGCATTATCGATGAGGTATAGTCCCAAAGGATTCATTTCCGAAACCAAAGGTGCAATCTGTTTTGCAGAAAACCATGAAGATTTATTTAAATTTCTTGGTTTTTGCAACTCGAAGCTAGTAAACCACTTTTTGAGAGCTTTGTCTCCAACTCTGGATTATCACGAAGGTCCTGTTGGCCGTTTGCCTGTCACAAAAGAGCTACCTCAATATATTGTAGCGAATGTCTCGACGTTTGTTGCATGCCACAAGGACGACTGGGATTCCTACGAAACCTCATGGAACTTCACTGCCCTGCCGCTGCTGAATCCCGACTACCATCAGCCAACCCTGAAGGCCACCTACCAGAAGCTCCGCGCTCACTGGCGGGAAATGACACTGGAAATGCAGCGGCTGGAGCAAGAAAACAACCGCATCTTCATCGAGGCCTATGGCCTGCAGGATGAGCTGAATGAAAAGGTTGACCTCAACGAGATCACTCTGACCTGCAACCCGCATTACCGCTACGGCAACGACAAGAGCGAGGACGAGCTGGAGGCGTTGCTGCTGGCCGACACCATGCGCGAGCTGGTCTCCTACGCCGTCGGCTGCATGTTTGGCCGCTATGCCCTGGACAAGCCGGGGCTGATCCTGGCCAACCAGGGCGAGACCATCGAGGACTACTACGAAAAGATTTTTAACCACGAAAAACACGAACCACACGAAAAGGAAAGTAAAGAAAGCTTTCGTGATTTTCGTGACTTTCGTGGTTCCTGTCTTTTCCCGGCGGATGACGACAACGTCATTCCGATGCTCGACGGCGACTGGTTCACCGACGACATCGCTGAACGTTTCCGCAAGTTCCTGCGTGTGGCCTTTGGCGAGGAGCACTACGAGGCCAACCTCCGGTTCGTCGAGCAGGCGCTAAACATCAAGGGCAAGCGCAATTACAGCATCCGCGATTACTTCCTCGGCGAGTTCTATACCGATCATGTGAAGCGCTACAAGAAGCGCCCCATCTACTGGCTGTTCTCCAGCCCCAAGGGCAGCTTCAACGCTCTGATCTACATACATCGCTACCGCCCGGATACGGTCAGCGTGGTGCTCAACGACTACCTGCGCGAATTCCGCACCAAGCTCACCTCGCACAAGAACCATCTGGAGGCGGTCAGCATCAGCGCCAGCAGCAGCCAGGGCGAGAAGACCAAGGCCCTGAAGGAGATCGAGAAGATCACCAAGATGATTGCCGAGATGGAGGAGTACGAGCGCGAGGTGCTTTACCCGCTGGCCACCGAGCAGGTGGAGATCGACCTCGACGAAGGCGTGAAGGTCAACTACCCCAAACTCGACGCCGCCTTGAAAAGGATCCCCGGCCTGGAGGCGAAAGAGGACTGAACCACTAATGGACACCAATAAACACGAATTGCTGTTTAAGAATGAGGTTTACGAGATTGTTGGCTCTGCCATGGAGGTGCTGAATGCTCTGGGGCATGGGTTGTTGGAAAAACCTTATGAGAATGCTTTGGTGGTGGAACTTGAATTAAGAGGCATTCCTGTCAGTCAGCAACGCCGATTTGATGTGACGTATAAAAATGTTAAAGTCGGAGAATATACTCCTGACCTGGTTGCGTTTGACAACATTATAATCGAAACCAAGACGATCGAGCGCATCACTGATGTTGAACGTGGTCAGGTTATCAATTATCTGAAAATATCCGGTTTCCGCGTCGGTGTCATACTGAATTTCAAACACGCCAGACTCGAATGGGAACGCATCATTCTATGAACATTTGTGTCCATTCGTGTTCATTCGTGGTTCAAGGATTTTTACATGAGTGACCGTATAGCCCAGGCCCTGATCAAGCTTTTCGACCGGCACCGGATCGTCTTCTGGTACGACGCCCAGGAGGAGCTGCGCGACGATTTCGAGGCGCTTCAGCTGCCCGGCGTAGAGAAACTGGAGCTCGCCAACAACGAATACGGGCTCAAATACCGCCTGTTGCGTGCGGAACCGGGGCAGAAATTTCTGCTCTACCGGGCAGGGGCACCACCGGCCGACCTGGAGAACTGGCTGCTCGACGTGCAGCTGGCCCACGCCGAGTTCCGCACCGATCAGGTGGCCATCTGGCTGGCGGAGCTGGAGCTGGGGCTGGAGTTCGCCGATGTGGTGGCGGAGCACGCCGAGTTCTTCCAGGCGGTCAAGCGCAAGGACGCCCTCCGGAAGCTCCTGAAAGCGGATGACACGAGCGGATTGATCCGCCTCAGGATGCTGGCGGTGTGTGCCGGCAGTGAACCAAGGATCGATGCCGTACTGGAAAACCTGCTGCAGGAGGTGGCCGAGGGCAGGGATGAGAAGTTCAAACTGATCGCCCGTTGTCGTCTGGACAGCTATCTCTGGGAGCAGCTCGACAGGCAGTTCGATTACCAATCTGCTGAAAAAAGCCTGAAGGACTTCCAACTAAGAATATTCCGTGATTGCTATGAAATGGCCGTCGATCCGGTTAACTATCAGGAAACCAGAAAAAGAGATCAACATGAGAACCGACCACCTTCCCGAATGTCTCAGGATATCCAGGTTTTTCTCAAGCGCTGGAAGGACAGTCGGCAGTTCGGGGACAGTTTTGAAATCCTATCGGGCGAATGCGCTGTAGTGCTCGCCATCGAACAGGACCTGACCAAGCGGGATTTCCGCGAACTGATGGAAGTGGATTACTTCCGCCTCATCGACCAGAAGATCATCAGCGATCTGGTGCGGGCAGTGGCCGAGCGCACAGCGGCCAGCGGCGAGGTGGCGCACTGGATCCGCCATCGGCGGCAGGGGCGCTGGTATGAGACCTACCGTCACCTGTATGAAGCCGTGGCGTACGCGGCGAGGTTCAATCAGATCCTGGGCGAGGCAACACTCACCATGGACAGCCTGGCCGACGGGGTGCAACGCTACTGCCATTCCTGGTATCAGCTGGATCAGCTGTACCGCAAATTCACCTATCATGCGCGCAAGTCCGGCCAGCAGGCGCTGCTGGGCCCACTCGCCGAGCAGATGGAAAATTTCTATGCCAACAACTTTCTGCTCAAGGTAAATGACCACTGGCAGACGTTCGTCGATGGCGCCAAACAGTGGTCGGCGCCGCCCATCCTCCAGCAGCGTGATTTTTTCGAACGGGAGGTCAAGCCTTTCCTGCAGAAGGAAAACAAGATCTGTGTGGTCATCTCCGATGCCCTCCGTTTCGAGATCGGTGAGGAGCTGCTGAGCCTGATCCGCCAGGAGGATCGCTACACCGCCGACCTTGCGCCGGCCCTCGCCATGCTGCCCAGCTATACCCAACTGGGCATGGCGGCGCTGCTGCCCAACCGGGAATTGGCCCTGGCTGACAATGAATCCGGCGTGGTGCTGGTGGATGGCCAGAGTTCACAAGGTACGCCCAACCGCGTCAAGATTTTGACGGCCGCCTTACGCCAGCGGGTGACGGCCGTAAAGGCCGACGAATTCATGAAAATGAACCGGGATGATTCCCGCGCACTGCTGCGCGATCACGAGGTGGTGTATGTGTATCACAACCACATCGACGCCGTGGGCGGCAAGCGGGAATCCGAGGAACGGGTGGGCGAGGCGGTGGAGGAAACCCTTGAGGAGCTGCTCCGCCTAATCAAGAAACTGTTCGGCGCCAACGCCAGCAACGTGCTGGTCACCGCCGATCATGGCTTCATCTATCAACATCGCGCCATCGAAGAGAGCGATTTCGCGACGGAGGATGCCGCCGGTGAGCGGATTCTGTATCGGGACCGGCGGTTTGTGCTGGGCAAGGGGCTGAAGAAGGCGGCCGGGCTGCGCACGTTTACTACGGCCGAGCTGGGACTCGCCGGCGAGGTGGAGGTCCAGATCCCCAAATCCATCAATCGCCTGCGGATCAAGGGGGCCGGCAGCCGGTTCGTTCATGGCGGCGCGTCGCTGCAGGAGGTGGTGATCCCCACCCTCCGGATCAACAAGAAACGGCAGAGCGATATCACCTTAGTGGGCGTGGATATTGTGCGCGGCTCCAGCATGGTCATCTCGTCCGGGCAGCACGCGGTGCTGCTCTATCAAGCTCAGCCGGTCACCGACAAGGTCCAGCCGCGCCAGCTCCGGGCCGGCATCTTCACGGAGGCGGGCGAGCTGATCTCCGACAGCCACGACCTCATGTTTGACCTGACGTCGGAAAATCCCCGGGAAAGGGAAATGCAGGTGCGTTTCGTGCTCACCCGGAAAGCCGATGCCGCCAACGGCCAGGACGTGATCCTGAGACTGGATGAACCGGTTGCCGGGACCACTCACTACAAGGAATACAAATCGCTGCGGTATCAGCTGTGGCGAGCCTTCACCAGCGATTTTGATGAGTGAAGAGGTTCGGGATGAATGCCAGCCAGACTCACCCCAATAAAGAATGGAAAGCCAGCGTGCCGTGATGCTGATGGTACGATGTGGGCAGATTGAGGAGAACAATGAACAACCGCGTGAACAGTCTTGACGAGAAGATCAACACCCATTTTCAGGGGCTGGTTGTTCGCAAGGACCTTGTCAAGACCATCAAGGGCAATGCCATAGTGCCATCCTATGTGCTCGAGTATCTGCTGGGGCAATACTGCGCCACCAGCGACGAGGCCAGTATCCAGACGGGCATCGAGACCGTCAAGGAGATCCTGCGCAAGCATTACGTGCATCGCAACGAGGCCGGGCTGGTTCGCTCCCATATCCGCGAGAGAGGCCGATACAAGGTTATCGACAAGATCAGTGTGGCCCTGAATGATAAAACGGACACGTATGAGGCCACATTTGCCAACCTGGGTGTGAAAGAGGTGTTGGTGGACACCGGCACCATCAAGGCCCACCCGCGGCTGCTGGTCAGCGGTGTCTGGTGCATCGCCGATCTGGAATACTCCTATGTGGAAGACAAGCGGATTTGCCCGTGGCTCCTGTCTTCCCTGAAACCGATCCAGCTGTCCCATTTTGATTTTGATCGGTATGTCGCCGCCCGGCGGGAATTCACCCTGGATGAGTGGATTGATCTGCTGATCCAGAGCATCGGGTTTGAGCCAACGTTGTTCGGCCGGCGGTCAAAACTGACCCTGTTGATCCGGCTCATCCCGTATTGTGAACGCAATTACAACATCATCGAACTGGGTCCCAAGGGAACCGGCAAATCCCATATCTATTCGGAATTTTCACCTCATGGCATTCTGATCTCGGGGGGTGAGGTGACGGTGCCCAAACTCTTCGTCAACAACGCGACGGGCAAGATCGGGCTGGTCGGTTACTGGGACGTCGTCGCTTTTGACGAGTTCGCCGGCAAGAAAAAACGGGTGGACCGGGCGCTGGTGGATATCATGAAAAACTTTTTGGCCAACAAGTCTTTTTCCCGGGGGGTGGAGACTATAGGGGCCGAGGCGTCCATGGTGTTTGTGGGCAACACCCAGCACACCGTGCCGTATATGCTCAAGCATTCCAACCTGTTTGATGAACTGCCGGAAAAATACTACGATTCGGCCTTCCTCGACCGGATCCATTTTTATATCCCCGGCTGGGAGGTGGATATCATCCGCGGTGAGATGTTTTCCAACGGTTACGGGTTTGTGGTGGATTATCTGGCGGAGATCCTCCGGGCCATGCGGAACCATGACTACTCGAACCGATACCAGGAGCACTTCACCCTCTCCAGTGATATTTCCACCCGGGATCGTGACGGCATCAACAAGACCTTTTCCGGTTTGATGAAGCTCCTGTTCCCGGAGGGGGGCGCCACCCGGGAGGAGATCGAGGAGATGCTCCGGTTCGCCATCGAAGGCCGCAAGCGGGTCAAGGACCAGCTGATGCGGATTGATACGACCTATTCCAAAGTTCGATTTATCTATGCGGATGTTTCCGGGCAATCCCGACACGTCAAAACCCTCGAACAGGAGGAATATCCCAACTACTACCTCGACGCCGACGAGGAAACGGAACCTGAGGAAAGTGCGCTAGACAGGCTCGAGCAATCATCACAGGCTGAAGTGGTGGATGCCAGTGAAACGGACGTCATGGCGCCCCGGGAGCAGCACCTCACGTTTCAGGAGAACCAGAAAGGGATCTCATTCGATGCGCTGCTGGGACCTTACCTGCAAGGGGCCAGCAAGATCACGGTGACGGATCCCTATATCCGGTTTTTTTACCAGGTGCGAAATTTTATGGAGCTTGTCGAGACGGTGGTGAAACAAAAGTCGCGTGAAGAAGAGGTGGCGGTGCATCTGGTCACGTCGGAGGATGAGTTCAAAGGCGATCAGCAGGTCGAGAATTTCGAGAGGATCCAGGAATCCTGCGCCACGGTCGGCATTGATTTCACCTGGGAATTCAGGGACGCCGGCACCATCCACGCCCGGCACATTGTCACCGACCATGGCTGGAAGATCCTGCTGGATAGAGGTCTGGACATTTTCCAGCATTATGAGATGAACGATGCGTTCATCTTCGCCAACCGCCTGCAGCAATACAGATCCTGCAAGGCCTTTGAGGCGACATTCATCCGGGATCAAGAGGGGTAATTTCAGGAATTCAGGGGGTAAGACTACATGAAAATCTTGCACACCTCGGACTGGCATCTGGGCCGGTCCCTTTTCGGCCGTAAACGCTACGACGAATTCGAGAGACTTCTTGGCTGGTTGCTTGAGATCATCGGTCAGAACCAGGCCGACGTGCTTCTGATCGCCGGGGATGTCTTTGATACGAGTACCCCGAACAACCGGGCCCAGGAATTGTATTACCGATTCTTACGCCATGTGGCCGACGCAGGTTGCCGCCACGTCGTGGTCATCGCCGGCAATCACGATTCCCCATCCTTTCTGAATGCTCCCAAAGAACTTCTGCGGGCGCTGAATGTCCATGTAATCGGTTCAGTTACTGAAGATCGCGAGGATGAAGTACTGGTTCTCCGCAGCTCCGATGGAGAGCCTGAAGTGTTGGTATGTGCGGTTCCCTATCTGCGGGACCGGGACATCCGCGTGGTTGAGCCGGGTGAAAGCTCCACTGACAAGGTGAAGAAACTGGTCGATGGCATTCAGGAGCACTATCAGCAAGTGGGGGCCATTGCCGAGAGAAAGCGGCAGGAGCTGGGCGTACAAATCCCGATTGTGGCCATGGGGCATCTCTTTACCGCAGGGGCCAGGACGGTGGAAGGCGATGGCGTGCGCGAGCTGTATGTGGGCTCACTCGCTCATGTGCCGGTGAACATGTTTCATGTTTGTTTCGACTATGTGGCCCTGGGGCATCTTCACCTCCCGCAGAAAGTGGGTGATGCCGCGGATATCCGCTACAGTGGGGCACCACTGCCCATCGGCTTTGGCGAAGCCAGAATTCAGAAGGTCGTCAGTATGGTGGAGATTTCTGACGATGGAACCACTGCAACAGAGATCCCGGTGCCAGTTTTCCAACCTCTGGAACGTATCCGGGGCGATTGGGAAGAAATCCACACCCGAATCCTCGAGCTGTCCGCCAGTTCCAGTCAGGCCTGGCTCGAGATCGTTTATGAAGGACAGGACATCATCGGTGATTTGCGTGAACGGTTGGATGAGGTGATTTCCGAAACAGAGATGGAAATTCTGCGCGTCAAAAACAGCCGGATTAGCGAACAGATTTTGAGCCAAATGGCTGACGATGAAACACTGGATGATCTGACGGTGGATGATGTATTCGAACGCTGCCTGGCCGAACATGACGTGCCGGATGCGCAGCGTCCGTCGTTGCGGCAGGCCTATCAGGATATCGTCACCACACTCCATGAGACAGACGCACGAGCCGAGTAGCGAGGGGGCAAATGCGAATACTGAGCATACGCTTTAAAAACCTGAATTCCCTGGTGGGTGAGTGGGTGATCGATCTGGAACATCCTGCCTTCGTGGCTGACGGCATATTCGCCATCACCGGTCCAACTGGTTCCGGGAAGACGACGATTCTGGACGCCATCTGTCTGGCCCTTTACGGTCGAACGCCGCGCCTCAATAAAGTTACCAAGAGTTCCAACGAAATTATGTCGCGCCAGACCGGGGAGTGCTTTGCCGAAGTAGTGTTTGAAACCCAGGCCGGGCGTTACCGTTGTCACTGGGGGCAGCACCGGGCGCGGAAAAAGCCGGATGGGGAGTTGCAGGCGCCCCGGCATGAAATCGCCGACGCCGATTCCGGCGAAGTTGTCGAAACCAGCATTCGCGGCGTGGCCGTGGAGATAGAAGCCGCTACGGGCATGGATTTTGACCGCTTCACCCGATCCATGTTACTGGCCCAGGGCGGCTTTGCGGCGTTTCTGCAAGCGGCCCCTGATGAGCGGGCCCCTATTCTGGAGCAGATTACCGGAACGGAGATTTACAGCCAGATTTCCATGCTTGTCCACGAGCGGCGGTCGGTTGAGCGAGACAAACTCAGCCGGTTGCAGGCGGAACTCGATGGAATGCAGCTATTAAGTCCCGAAGATGAGCAAACCCTGAGACACAGACTGGAAGAAAAAGAACAACAAGACACGGCTCTCCAAGAGAAGATTACGAAGATCAATGAGGAGATCCGTTGGCTGGATGGTATTGCACAGTTTGAACAAAAATTGACGGAAGTGGAGCAGCGAAAACAGGAACTGGCAAGAAGCGTTGCGGAGTTTGCGCCTCTGCAGGAAAAACTCAGGCTGGCCAATCTGGCCTATGAACTGGCTGGTGAATATTCTGCCCTCCGTTCCCTTCGCCAGGATCAGCAACAGGAAATGGATACTCTCGATGAGAACAAGAATGCTCTGCCTGCTTGTAAAGAAGCTGTCCAACGCGCACATACCGCATTTGAGGAAGCCCAAGAACAACTTAAAGCTCGGAAGTCGGATCAGAAGGAATTACTACCGGTCATCCGCAAGGTGCAAGTGCTGGATGTGCAAATCGCTGGAAAAGATGGCCCGATCCAGGCAGGCAAAGACTCTGTCTCTGAAACAGAAAAAACTCTCGAGAATCTCCGTCAGAAACAGAAGGCGGAACTCGAAGATTTAGAGAATAAAAGTACAATCCGCGAAGAATTGCTAGAGAAGCTGGTGGAAACCAGCGTAGATGAGATACTGGTTGAGCAGCTGGTGGGCATCCGACACCGCGGCGAGGCCCTGCAGGAGCTTGATGAACAGCTGACTCGAAAGCGTGATGAGATCACTAAGGCCAAGGGCAAGGTTCAGGAGACCGCTCAACTGTGGCAAAAGCAGACCGCGGATCTGAAGGCGAAAGCTCACAAACGGGATGACATCCAGGCCAGATTGGCGGAAAAACAAACACGGTTAAAAAGCCTGTTAGGAGATAAGAACCTGTCCGATTGGCGCAGGAGTCGGGAGGAGCTGTCGGCAAGACAGGATATTCTGAATAAAGTTGCCGATGCATGTAATTCTCTGTTGAAATCCCATCAGCTACTGGATGAACGCAGGAATACGAAATCGGCCCTTGAAGACGAGTTATCTAGACTGGATGAACAGCTTAATGTGCACTCAGAGAAACTAACCACCCTGGAAGAGACACAGGAGCAGTTGGAGAATCGTTTGCTCCTGCTCCAGAAGGTCGAAGACCATACGGAAGCCAGACAGCAACTTCAGGACGGAGAGCCGTGCCCATTGTGCGGGTCCGTGGAGCACCCGTATGCTGCGGGCAACATCCCGGTACCCGATGAAACACAGCAACGGTTGAATGGGATTAGAGCAGAATTGAAATCAATTTCAATGACCGTTTCAAATATTAAAGTTTCCAAAACCAAGATAGATAAGGATCTTGAGCGAGTGGTCGCCGAACAGGAAGAACTGGAAGGGAAACGAGAGTCAGCGAAAACGTCGATTCTGCAAGCTTGTGAAACGATACCCCTGGATGCCGATGATCCCGAGCTGGGGGCGAAATCGGAGACCCTGTTGGCAGAGAATGAACAGGTACTGGACCACGCGGTTTCCACCATTCAGGCCGCTGAAGCCATGGACGATGAATTGGACGAATATCGAGAATTATTGAATAACGCCAAAGAGGAGATGGTGGAAGTAGAGCAGCAGACCCGGGCGGCCGAACACGAAAAGGATGCAGCGGGAAAAGAACTGAAGCGGCTGGAGAGTGAGGCTGAAGACATTCAGAAAAGAGAAGATAGAGATCTGAAAGAACTGCGAAAGAATATTCAGGTATTCGGGTTTGAAATCCCTTCTGTCCAAGCTCTTGATCAGATTCTCACGCAACTAAAAGAACGCCGAGACCAGTGGTTGTCGCGTCAAACAGAAAAAGCTGAACTGGAGCAACAAATTGCCGACCTGACCACAAATTTACGTCTTCTTGCCGAACGGATTAAAGAGCAGGAAGATGATCTTGAAAAAGAGCATCAATCTCTCCAAAATCTTCTTCAAGATCAGGCGGACCTCAAGCTCGAACGGCAAAATGCCTTCGGCGATAAGGACCCCGCCAGAGAAGAGAGACGCCTGGCCATGGAAAATGAGACTGCTGAAAATGCCCTGGAGGAAGCACGTCAAAAACTCACTGTGGTGACCCAGGAATTAGACAACCTCAATACCAGAATTGGGGGAATGGAAAAGTCCATCCAATTGCGCAAAGAAAAACTGGAATCCAGCGAAGCAGCCTTTCAGGCACGGCTCATGGAGAAGGGATTTGAGAAGGAAGAGGAATTCAAGGGCGTCCGTCTGCCGGGTGAGGAGAGAGAAAGCCTGACGAAGCAATCCAGGGAACTGGAGGATCGAAAGATCGAGATATCCTCAAATGAACGAAATCTGACGGAATCACTGAAAATCGAACGCCAGAAACAGCTCACAGACAAATCCTGGGATAAGCTGGAAAATGCCTCGAAGGAGCTGGTCACCGATCAGAAGGAACTCCAGCGGGAAATTGGGGGTATTCGGCAGAAGCTCAAGGATAACGATTCGCTGAAGCAACAGCAGCAGGAACGAGTGCGTGCCATTACGGCGCAGAAGAAAGAATCTTCCCGCTGGGATCTGCTGCATGAGCTCATCGGGTCGGCCGACGGCAAGAAATATCGGAATTTTGCACAAGGGCTGACCTTTGAAATGATGATCGGTCATGCCAATCGGCAGTTACAGAAAATGACCGATCGATACCTGCTTGTCCGGGATGAAGCACAGCCCCTGGAGCTCAATGTCATCGACAATTATCAGGCGGGCGAGGTGAGATCGACCAAGAATCTCTCCGGCGGGGAGAGTTTCATTGTCAGCTTGTCGCTGGCCCTGGGATTGTCGCAGATGGCAAGCAAAAACGTCCGGGTTGATTCGCTTTTCCTGGATGAGGGATTTGGTACACTCGATGAAGAGGCGCTGGATACCGCCCTGGAGACTCTGGCCAGCCTTCAGCAGGAGGGGAAAATGATTGCCGTGATCTCCCACGTCCCCGCCCTCAAGGAGCGGATCAGCACCCAGATCGAAATCATCCCTCAGACTGGCGGAAGAAGCATGCTGCGTGGGCCGGGGTGTGGGGTTGGGGCTACTACCATTGAAAAATGAACCATTTGGAATATTTCTAATAGCGCAATCTGATTCGAAAATCCCGATAAACCAGAATATCTAAAGCAGATATATCTATGTAAATTCAGCTATCCTCCTCAAAGTGGTTGTTATAGTAAACTCTATTAAAAATTTTTCATAATAAGCCAAGTTCGTTAAACACCTCCTTTGGCGGATTGCTGTTAGGAAAGATTCTCTTCCAATCCTGGAACAATATTACTTTTGCTTGAGCCATAAGCTTTTTCTTTTTCTTTTCATATCCTCCAGCTGTAGCGACCTCTGCTTCTTCCACTTTTTTCCTCGCTCGATGGATAGCCGATCTCTCCTTCACAAGTTTTATCTGTGCTTTTCGATCAGGTGTCAGAGCTTTATTTTTCTTTAATTGAAGTTCTACTTCTTTTGTTGCCTTTAAAATGCTGTGAACGGAAGCGATGCTATGGACTTCTCTCTCCAACAGATTTTCAATCTGTACTTCAAGGCTCATAATTTTGACTTTATGGTGTAGTTCTTTGATCTGTCTCAATTCATTTTCAAAATAGCTAAAATCCTCTCTCGAAATTTGGGACTTTAAACTCTCGATTTCATATTCGAGGAACTCAATTGTGCGTTGAAAGGAATAATCATTCTCTAAAGGCACTCGAGATTTTAACATTCCTGTATAATACTCTTTTTCAGTCCTAAGCTTCTCTTTGGCATTATTAATCTGTTGCTTTTTAAGAGAATCCAGGAATTCATTGGCTTGTTTCTTGACTCGTTCTAATTCAGTTCTGTACTGTTCATTTTGACTAGGTGACCAATATTTTCCTAAGGCTTCTAAAGATTCCCTGAAGTTATCAAGGTAGAAGGGCTCGACTTCCTGAGATGCATCGAAATGATTCTTAAGCTGTTTGAGTGCATCTTTAAATTCTATCAACTCAGAATTTACATCTGAATCGGTTTCAGTGTCTGCCTGTGCCATCTCATTCATAATCTCAATGTAACTATACAAGAATTTAGCTAAAAATTTGTCCAGTTTCTTTAGTGCAATTGGTTCTTCTAAACGCAAAATTTCTTGAAGGGTGTCTTTAATTTCTCTGATCTCGTCTTCATCCAATCCAATCACTGAATCGAACATAATTGCCTCCTATTCATAAGGATCTGATAGATCGAAGTTCCTAAACAAATCAATCGTGCAACGAACTCATCGACAAGAGAGGAATCGGCCCACATTAGGATGGTGTCCAGATTACTAAGTTTTTCCTGAAAGCCGCGGTTGGTGATGGCCACTAGCCGGATGATGTCGATCCTCACGGCGCATGCGCCGCGGGGGTCGAACAGTCCGAGAATGGTCCTGGCCATGGCCCCCATGATTGTTTTCCCCAAACTATTTTACCAGATGATCACTGGACGCGGTATAGGCGAATCGCTTCCACGTCTGCTTTTCAACTTCTCAACAGGAAAAGCAAGCGGGACGATGAATCATCCATAGAGCTGCGCCGGTTCCCGAACGGCTGTTTATGCCCTTGCCGCTAGCCAGGGCCAGGCTGGGGTGAGGGGAACTGAAGGGGCGTAGATCGCGGAGGAGCTCCATCTCCGCGAAGGCTTGAAAATGGAGGGACAGCGTTCGGCCCCGCTCGCCAACGTCTCCTGGTCGAGATTCCAAATCCGCTCGACCAACCAGGAGGAGGATTGGCCGGAAAATGGCGGTGATTGAACGCCGAGGAGTGACGTAGAGCCCGGATCGTGTGCCGGGCTCTGATCCGAGAGGGTATAAAGGGAGGAAATTATGATCGTAACCGGTTGGTCCAACGGTTCTCCCAACAATCGGACGGGGGCAGGGTATGGGCTGAAACTATCTCACGCGGATCGAGATGCCGCTTTCGATCCGTCATGGGGGTCAGTGACCCTGCAATTTCCCGAGGGCGAGACCATCTCTATCCGCTTGTCGCCTTCGTTCTGGCGCAACTGCAGTGAGTTGCGCAGTTCTGTGATTGGACGATGGCTGCTGCGGCATGGCCTGGCGCCCTGGCGAAGAGGATATCCGCCGCAGTTATCCTTGACGCCGATGGGGCCGCGCCGGTTTCGCCTGTCGAGGTAAATCCGCCGGAGTTTGTAAAAAGCCCGGGCAGAAGGGCCTGCCCGGGCTCACATGTGATGTAGGCCAGGAATTTCTGGGGCGCAGGATGGCGGATGATCTTACTGTTTGTGAGCGTGTTCGCTGTTTGCGAGAAACTGGTTTACTTCAATTGCCGCTGCGTCGGCTGATCCATCGCCGACAATTTCTCCTTGAGATCGTCCATCAGCCATCAGAAGGCCATTATCGGGGAAGGTGGTAGCGGATGGTCAGGGTCGCCCCTTTCCCCTTGGGGGGCTGGGCGACGATGGTGTCGGTGGCCCTTATCAGTGCATACATGGCATCGCAGCAGACGGGCATGCGATGATTGGTGCCGGGGTAGCCGCCCACTTGCCGGTGCAGCTCGCCCGAGGTGATGTCGATCTTCGACAAGCCATTCCTCTCGGCCCGGTCGAATTCCGACTGGATCGCACGAATGAAATCCTCTCTACTTGGCATAACTCCTCCTTTTTGAAATTTATTTTGCCAGCACTACTAATATACGCCATTGGACCGAAAAAGTTCAACATATTTTTGATCAAATACAAAAATATATATTAATGTATACATTAAACTAGTTGGTATTTAGTTGTGTGTATATTTTATACTGTTGTTGAATGGCTGTTGTATATCTAGTGTCATGTGCTCATGCTAGATGCATATGTACGTAGTCAGACAGCCCATGTTGTTCAAATAGCTAACGAGTGTCTGTATGGATCCAGTCACGCATTGGGATACTGGCCGCTTCATAGGATCGCAGGTGTTCTCAAGCGGGATGCTTGAGATACACATCAAGCAAGATGCTTGGGCTACACCAACAAGCAAGATGCTTGGGCTACACCAACAAGCAGGATGCTTGATGGCCTCGTAAAAAGTCACCCGGCCAAAAAGTAGGCGGCGGGGGGATAAACAGTTGACCGGAACCGGCCGGAGAGATTGCCGAGTGCGTTCTTGAAGCCGATTCGCAGAATTCGGACGGGTTCTT